>Ga0209793_1000242_pt1 | contig 86247 bp, 83 predicted proteins | sample EBPBio122009_DNA_FD_185863 | JGI IMG/M metagenome (GOLD analysis project Ga0209793, IMG submission 185863) | Wastewater treatment Type I Accumulibacter community from EBPR Bioreactor in Madison, WI, USA - Reactor 1_2/2/2009_ DNA (SPAdes) (version 2) | ecosystem: Engineered > Bioreactor > EBPR >... | reverse complement strand
CGCGTCATGGCGCAGAAATTCCAGGGCGAGGTTGAACTCGACTATCGGCCCGAGGGCCTGCGCTATGTCCTGACCACGACGATGGCGCATGTCGCGCCGCGGGAATGACCGCTCTGCGCGAGCGATCGGTTTCTTCACCGCTTTCGATTTGCGCCCCGCGTGAGAGCCGTTAGGTTCGCGGTCCCACCGCGAACGGGGTATCGCTTCGGACCATGAATATTCTCTCGATCCAGTCCCATGTCGCCTATGGCCATGTGGGCAACGCCTCCGCGACCTTTCCGATGCAGCGGCTGGGGGTCGATGTCTGGCCGATCCATACGGTGCAGTTCTCGAACCATACGGGCTACGGCAACTGGAAGGGCCGCGTCTTCGATGGCGGCATGATCGACGAGGTGATGGAGGGCATTGCCGAACGTGGCGTGCTCGGCAGCTGCGACGGCGTGCTCTCCGGCTATATGGGCTCGGCCGATATCGGCCATGCCATCCTCTCGGCGGTGGAGCGGGTGCGGGCGGCCAACCCGAAGGCGCTCTATTGCTGCGATCCGGTGATCGGCGATGTCGGGCGCGGCGTTTTCGTGCGGCCGGGCATTCCGGAGTTCATGCGCGAGCAGGCGGTGCCGGCCGCCGATATCGTGACGCCCAACCAGTTCGAACTCGAGCTGCTGACCGATATCGAGATCAAGACCCTCGCCGATGCGCATCGCGCCGTCGAGGCCCTGCGCGATGCCGGGCCGAAGGTGGTGATGGTGACCTCGCTCGTGACCGAGGAAACGCCCGGCGACTCGATCGACCTGATGGCGGCGGATGCCAAGGGCAGCTGGCGCGTGCGCACACCGAAACTCGACGTCAGCGTCAACGGCGCGGGCGACGCGATCGGAGCGCTGTTCTTCACCCATTACCTGCGCGAGGAATCGGCGGCGGCCGCGCTTTCGAAGGCAGCATCCTCGGTCTACGGCCTGCTGAAGCGCACCAAGGAGGCGGGTTCGCGCGAGATCCTGACGGTGGCGGCGCAGGACGAGTTCGTCACGCCTTCGCAGGTCTTCGCGCCGGAAGCGATCTGAGCGCCCGACGATGAAGCTGCGCGTCGGCACCTTCAACGTCGAGAACCTGCTGACGCGGCACCGCTTCGAGCCGGGCGGACGCACGGAGACGGCCGCCGCGATGTCGCTGTTCCACTTCCCGCGCGCCGACGAGCGTGACGCGGTGGAGCGCTCGCTCGCGGTGGCGCTGGAGGACGACAAGCGCCAGATGACGGCGCTCGCCATCGCCGAGGCGCAGGTGGATCTCTGGATGTTGCAGGAGGTCGATTCGCTCGCGAGCCTGCAGGCCTTCTTCGCCAACTACGTCCACCGCATCGCTGACCACCGCTACGGCCATTTCACGCTGATCGACGGCAATGATCGGCGGAGTATCGATATCGGCTTCGCCGCGCGGCGCGACCTGTTCGGGCCGGGACAGGTCACGGTGCGCTCACACAAGGACCTGACATTTGCCGAGGCCGGCGTGCATGACCGTGAGCTCGCCATGCTGGGCATCGGCCCGCATGGCAAGGTTTTCGCCCGCGACTGCCTGGAGGTGGAGCTGAGCTTCGCGGGGCGGCGGCTCAGCCTGTTCGGCTGCCATTTCAAGTCGATGAACAACGGCCGCGAGGATGGGCGCACCGCGACGCTGCCGGTGCGCCGCGCCGAGGCGCGGGCCGTGCGCTGGCTGGTCCAGCAGCGCTTTGGCGGCGGCTGGCGCGAGACCAACTGGATCGTGCTCGGCGATCTCAACGGCTATCGCTACGGGCTCGGGCCCCGCGCGGAAGTGGTCGACGAGGGCGTCAGCGGCATCGAGCCCCTGCTCGACGGTTTTGCCGTCGATCCCATGGCCACGCTGCCCGTGCACGAGCGCTGGACGCATTTCCGGCGCTACTGGTCCGACAGTCAGGAGCGGCTGATCGACAGCCACATGCCGCTCGACCACATCCTGCTCTCGCCGGCGCTCGCGGCGGCCAATCCGAAGCCGGCCATGCAGATGATCCGGCGCGGCCTGCCTTATCGCGTGCCGCTCGATCCGCGCGAGCCGGACCGCTCGATGGCGGCGCTCGCGACTTGCGCGAACCGCTATCCGCGCGTCGGCTGGGACCGGCCCAAGGCCTCCGACCATTGCCCGCTCGCCATTGATCTCGACATTCCTGAAGGCTGACCTCAAGGACGCATCGATGAAACGCCGCTTCGTCACGCTCGACGTCTTCACCACGCGCCGTCATGCCGGCAACCCGCTGGCAGTCGTGCTCCAGTCGGACGGGCTCGATACCGAGGCGATGCAGGCGATCGCCCGGGAGTTCAACCTGTCCGAGACGGTCTTCATCGCGCTGCCGGAGACACCCGGGCACCGCGCCTCCGTCTGCATCTTCACCCCAACAGGCGAACTGCCCTTCGCCGGCCATCCGACTGTCGGTACGGCGGTCTGGCTCGCGCTGACGGACGAGGCCGAGGGCAAGTCTGCCGACATGCTGGTGCTGGAGGAGAAGGTCGGGCCGGTTTCCTGCGCGGTCTCGATCAAGGGCAGCCATGCCGGCCACGCCACCTTCACCTTGCCGCGTCTGCCGGAGCCTCTGGAGCAGCCGGTCGCCGATGCGCAATTGGCGGAAGCGCTCGGGCTCGACCTGGCCGATCTCGGCTTCGACGCGCATCGGCCGAGCGGCTTCTCCGCCGGTGTCGCCTACACCACCGTGCCGGTCGCGAGTCGCGAGGCGGTCGCCAGGGCGAAGGTCACAGCGGCCTTCGAGCGGGTGATGGCGGCGACGCCGAACGGCAATGCCTTCGTCTATTGCCGCGAGACCGCCGAGGTCGGGCATCACTACCATGCCCGGATGTTCTGGCCGGGCGCCGGGGTCGTCGAGGACCCGGCAACGGGCTCGGCGGTCGCGGCCTTTGCCGGCGCGATCATGGCCTATGACAAGCCGGAGGACGGCGACCACCGCCTCGTCATCGAGCAGGGTTACGAGATGGGCCGGCCGTCGCAGATCACGCTGGAACTGAGCGTCCGGGACGGCTCGTTGGTCTCGGCGCGGATCGGCGGTTCGGCCGTCGTGGTCAGCGAGGGCGTGCTGCTGTGAGCGATGGCGTCGAAAATGGCTCGATCGTCAGACTGTCGCGGGTCGATGCGCTGGTCGAGCCTTATGACTGGGCCTTCGCGCGTGAGAACGCCGAGATGATCGCGACGCATTGGGCCAAGATCAGCGCGGACAAACCCGCGATGTTCAACGGCCGCGTCATGCTGCAGCATCGTGCCGCGATCCGCGGCGGCGTGTTCGAGGCCGGGTATTTCGAGGTGGACTATGCTGCCTTCCTGACCTGGCGCGATGTCGGCCATCCCGGCCCGGTCATCCGCAACGGCTTCGCCATGGCGGCGCTTCGGGCCAATGACGGCGCCTTCCTGTGCGGCAAGATGGGTGACCACACCGCCAATGCCGGCAAGGTCTATTTCGCCGCGGGCACGCCCGACCGCGACGATGCCCGGCCCGACGGCACGCTCGACCTCGCCGGCAGCGTCACGCGCGAGCTCGGTGAAGAGACGGGCCTGCGCGTCGAGGACTTGACGGTGGGCGAGGGCTGGACGGTGCTGATCGAGCAGGGCCGTATCGCCTTCATGCGCGAGGTCCGCATCGATTTGCCGGCGGATGAGGCGCGCGCGCTGATGCTGGAGCGGATGAAGCATCTCGAAGAGGAGGAGCTGTCCGACATCGTCATCGTGCGCGATCTCACTGATACCGAAAAGCACGACATGCCGCCCTTCATGCGCCGCTATCTCGCACATATCTTCGAGGCGGACCGATCCTGACCCTCGCGGTCATCCCGGACAAGCTGCGTCAGCGGCGCCGATCCGGGATCCATTCCTGAACCGTTCCGGAATGGATCCCGGGTCTTCGCTTCGCTGCGCCCGGGATGACCCGTGTTTGTTTTGACTGACGCCGCAGTGTTGAAAGGCCGATAATATGACCGCTTATCCCGAGGCTCTGCCGTTGCCGGCGGAGAACCCCTTCGCGACGCGTTGGGAGACGCCGTTCCGTCTGCCGCCCTTCGCCGAGATCAAGCCGGAGCATATCCGCTCGGCTTTCGATGCGGCGCTCGCCAAGCACAAGGACGAGATCGCGGCAATCGTGTCCGATAAGGCCGTACCCGATTTCGCCAACACGATCGAGGCGCTGGAGCGGGCAGGGCGGGCGCTCAGCCGCGTCGGCGGCGTGTTCTACAACCTGACCGGCGCCGACACGAACGAGGCCTTGCAGGCCATCGAGCGCGAGATGTCGCCGATCACCTCGCGGCACTGGTCGGCGATCATGATGGACGAGGGGCTGTTCGCCCGTGTCGATGCGGTCAATGCGAAGCGCGATGCGCTCGGCCTGAGCCCGGAGCAGGCCCGTCTGCTGGAGCGAAGCTACAAGGGCTTCATCCGCTCGGGCGCGAAGCTGAACGCCGAGGACAAGAAGCGCCTTGCCGCGATCAACGAGCGCCTCGCCGGGCTCGGCACGCAGTTCAGCCAGAACGTGCTGAAGGACGAATCCTCCTATGCGCTGTTCATCGAGGATGATGCGGGTCTGGCCGGCCTGCCTGATTTCGTGAAGGCGGCGATGGCGCGCGCCGCGGCCGATCGCGGCAAGCCCGGCCAGCATGCGGTGACGCTGTCGCGCTCGATCATTGAGCCTTTCCTGACCTTCTCGACGCGTCGCGACCTGCGCGAGGAGGCCTTCATCGCCTGGAGCAAGCGCGGCGAGAACGGCGGTGAAAGCGACAATCGCGCTATCGTCGCCGAGATGGTGAAGCTGAGGGCCGAGAAGGCGAAGCTATTGGGTTATCCGACCTTCGCGCATTTCAAGCTCGACGACGCCATGGCGAAGACGCCGGAGCATGTACGAGGGCTCTTGGAGCTGGTCTGGAAGCCGGCCAAGGCGCGGGCGGCGCGCGAGGCCGCCGATCTTGCGGCGCTGGCGCAGGACGAGGGCGAGAACGGCCCGATCCGCCCCTGGGACTGGCGCCATTATGCCGAGAAGGTCCGGCAGAAGACCTATGCGCTCGATGAGGCCGTGCTGAAGCAATATCTCCAGCTCGACCGCGTCCGGCAGGCGGCCTTCGACGTCGCCGGCAAGCTGTTCGGGCTGTCCTTCGCGGAGCGGCCGGAGCTTCAGGGCTATCACCCGGACGTGCGCATCTTCGAGGTGACGGAGACCGCGAGCGGGCGCCATATCGGCCTGTTCGTCGGCGACTACTTCGCCCGCGCCTCGAAGCGTTCCGGCGCCTGGATGAGCGCCTTCCGCGGCCAGCGCAAGCTCGACGGCGAAACCCGGCCGATCATCGTCAATGTCTGCAATTTCGCCAAGCCCGCCGAGGGCAAGCCCGCGCTGCTCTCGTTCGACGATGCGCGCACGCTGTTCCACGAGTTCGGCCACGCGCTGCACGGGCTGCTCTCGGACGTGACCTATGGCTCGCTGGCCGGCACGTCGGTCGCGCGCGACTTCGTCGAACTGCCCTCGCAGCTCTACGAGCACTGGTTCCTGACCCGCGAGGTGATGCGCGAATACTGCCGCCATGCCGAGACGGCTGAGCCGATTCCCGAGGCGCTGATCGAGAAGATCGAAAAGGCGCAGACGTTCAACCAGGGTTTTGCCACAGTGGAGTACACCTCCTCGGCGCTGGTCGACCTCGCCTTCCACTCGCTGGAGGGCCCAGTCGAGGTCGATCCGCTGGCCTTCGAGGCCGCGGAGCTTCAGCGCCTCGGCATGCCCTCAGAGATCACGATGCGGCACCGGACGCCGCATTTCACCCATGTCTTCTCGGGCGACGGCTATTCGGCCGGCTATTACAGCTATCTCTGGTCCGAGGTGATGGATGCGGACGCCTTCAACGCCTTCACCGAGACCGGCGACGTGTTCTCGCCCGCGGTGGCGGAGAAGTTGAAGCGCTACATCTATTCGGCCGGCGACACCCGCGATGCGGCAGAGGCCTATACGCTGTTCCGCGGGCGGCTGCCGACGCCGGATGCGTTGCTGGAAAAGCGCGGGCTGGCGGCCTGATTTCACATATCATGGACGTTCTTTCCGTTGCCCGATAGTTTCGGGCAGCGGAGGACGTCATGGCGGCCACGAGCAGCAAGCCCAGCTTCATCGAGCTCTACACTCCCAAGTTGCTGACCGTCCTCCGCGAGGGCTATGGCCTCGCGAGCTTCAAGGCCGATGCCATCTCCGGGCTGACGGTCGCGATCGTCGCCCTGCCGCTTTCCATGGCGATCGCGATTGCCTCGGGCGTGACGCCCGACCGGGGGCTCTACACCTCGATCATCGGCGGCTTCATCGTCTCGGCACTGGGCGGAAGCCGCTTCCAGATCGGCGGGCCAGCCGGCGCCTTCATCGTGCTGGTTGCGGCCTGCGTGGCCCAGCACGGCGTCGATGGACTGCTGCTCGCCACGTTCCTTTCGGGCCTGATGCTGGCGGCGGTCGGCCTGCTCGGCCTCGGTACCTTCATCAAATATATCCCTTATCCGGTCACGGTCGGCTTCACCGCAGGCATCGCCGTCATCATCTTCGCGAGTCAGATCAAGGACCTGCTGGGGCTGACGCTGGCCAACGAACCAGGGCCGCTGCTGCCGAAACTGGAGGCGCTCGCCGGAGCCTGGCCGAGCGCGAGCCCTGCCGCGATCGCCGTTACCGCCGTCACCATCGGCCTTATCCTGCTGCTGCGCCGTCTTCGCCCGCACTGGCCGGCCTTCATCATCGCGGTCGCGATCGCCGCCGTGGGCGTCGCCGTTCTGGGCGCGCCGGTCGAGACGATCGGGACGCGCTTCGGCGGCATCCCGCAGGTGCTGCCGCTGCCGCGGTTGCCGGCGATCTCCTGGGAGAAGTTCGGGGCCGTGTTGCCGAACGCACTCTCCTTCACGTTGCTCGGCTGCATCGAGAGCCTGCTCTCGGCGGTCGTCGCGGATTCGATGACGGGCCGGCGGCACCGCTCCAATGGCGAGCTGGTGGCGCAGGGGCTCGCCAACATGGCCTCGCCGCTGTTCGGCGGCTTCTGCGTCACCGGCAACATCGCGCGGACGGCCACCAATGTGCGCTCCGGCGCGCGCGGACCGATCTCAGGCATGCTGCACGCGGCCTTCCTGCTGTTCTTCATGCTGGCGGCGGCGCCGCTCGCCTCCTACATCCCGCTGGCTGCGCTTGCAGGCGTGCTCGCCGTCGTCGCCTGGAACATGGCCGAGAAGCATGAGTTCGCGACGTTGATCCGCGCCTCCCGCGGCGATGCCGTCGTGCTGCTGGTGACGTTCCTGCTGGTGATCTTCGTCGATCTGAGCACGGGTATCGTCGCCGGCTTCGTCGTCAGCGCGCTGCTCTTCCTGCACCGCATGGCGCAGTCGGTGGCGATCGAGACCGGCATGCCGATGATGGAAGAGGACAGGGCGGATACGGTCAACGGCAACGGGCGCAAGCCTTACGATGCCGTGCCGGCGATGGATCCCGATGTCGTGGTGGTGCGGATTTCGGGGGCCTTCTTCTTCGGGGCGGCCGCGGCGGTGGGCGCGGCGCTCGACCGGGTCGGCGTGGCGCCCAAGACCTATGTCGTCGATCTCTCGGCGGTTTCCCTGCTCGATTCGACCGGCGCTGCGACGCTCGAAGGCTTCGTGCGCAAGGCCAATCGGCAAGGCGTGGCTGTCTTTATCGCCGGGGCGACGCGGGCGGTGCGCCGCACGCTCCTGATCCACGGCATCAAGCGGCCGCGGGTGCGCTTCGCCGCGTCGGTGAGCGAGGCCGTTGCCGCCGGCCATGCCCGAGCGGAGCGCGCCGGTCCGGCGATCTAGAGCATTGGAGCCCGGTCTCAGCCCGGATAGCCGAATCTGGCCTTGGTCGCGCGAATCTGGCTGACGGCTCCGGTATCGTTGCCGGCGGAGCAACTCGACCGCGCGCGGGAAATCTCGCTGCTGACCCGGTCATGAACGCCCTTCGTCGTGTGGCCGGTGGCGAGGTCGTTGTCGATCACCGCCTGGAAGCGCTCCACCTCTCCGGAACAGCCGGTGCCAGCCGGCATGCGGAAAGTGCTGGGCGTCACGCCCGGCGCTGCCTGTTCCGGCGCTGGGGCAGGGGGCGGTCCAGCGCTCTGGCAGGCGGCGAGAGCGAAGCCCATGAAGGCGAGGAGGGGCAGCGCGCGCATCGGTCTCTCCGGTGTGATCGAGCCACTGACCATTGCCGATTCTCGCAAGCCGCGCCAGCGACCTGCGGTTCAACCGTTGCGCAGGAAGAAGGTCGCTGCGACCGTCATCGTGGCTGCCGCCGCGGCGGCGAGCCAGATAGCCGTGAGGCCGATCCAGCCATGCACCGCCGCGCCGAGGAAGGCACCACCCATCAAGCCGAGCCAGAGCAGGAAATGGCGCAGGAAGGCGCGCTTGGGCCCGCCGAGCATGGCGGCGGCGATCCGCTGCCCCATCTTGACCAGCGTGCCGGTCATGTAGGTCAGGCCGATCGTGACCTCGCCGTCGCGCTGGAAGACGGCATTCTCCGTGCCCATCGCGACCGCGAGCAGGCCGACCGCCGGAAGCGTCTCGCCGATCGTTTCCAGCAGCGCGGCCAGCGCGAGCAGCAGCGTGACCACGCCGAGCACGGCCGGGGCGCGCTGCTTGCCGGTGGCATGGCCGACGAGGGAGCCGAGCACGACCCCGCAGACGAAGAGGGCGATGATGCCGCCGGCGAGCGCAGCTCCGCCTGCCTGACCGCCCGCAAGCTCGATACCGAGCCGCGTCGTGTTGCCCGTCATGAAGGAGACGAAATAGCCGCCGAGCGTGATGAAGCCGAGTGCGTCGACATAGCCGGCGAGTGCCGAGAAGCAGGCGGCGAGTGCGATCTCGCGCCTCTGGTAGCGCATCATGACGAATACGAATCCCGAATCATCGATCCGGCGCCGGAGCCGGCCGAATCAGCGTCGCTCTATCATAGGGCGCGAGGCAAGCTCGTCGCGATCCGGATAACCGCATGCGACATATGCTTGCGCTTTGCCCCTTGCTTCGGTTACATCCTGTCCCGTCGAATTGAGGAACGCCCGTGGTTTCGACTGCCCGCCATGACCTGACGAAGGACTGCGCCGCTGCGCAGGTCGTCGGCATGCGCGCCCGCGCTCCGTTCTCGCTTCTTGGCCTTCTTCTCCTTAGCTGCCCCTGAGGGCCGGCCGGGCATGCTGCCTGGGCGCTCAGGGGAGTGACGAGAACCGCCGACAGAAAACCTTAGCGCCCGCTTTCCTAAAAATTCCGCGGCGCGCCGACACCCGGAAGCAGAACCATGACCAACCCGACCCAGACCGGCTCCGCAAAAGACCGCGTCCTGATCTTTGACACCACCTTGCGCGACGGCGAGCAGTGCCCCGGCGCCACCATGACCTTCGAGGAGAAGCTGGAGATCGCCGAGGCGCTCGACGCGATGGGCGTCGATATCATTGAGGCCGGCTTCCCGATCGCGTCGGAGGGTGATTTCGAGGCGGTATCGGAGATCGCCCGCCGCCTGAAGCGTGCGACTGTCGCCGGCTTGGCTCGCGCCATCAGCGCCGACATCGCCCGCGCCGGCGAGGCGGTGCGCCATGCGGTGAAGCCGCGCATCCACACCTTCGTCTCGACCTCGCCGATCCATCTGGAGCACCAGATGCGCAAGACGCAGGAGCAGGTGCTGGAGATCATCACCGCGACGGTGACGCAGGCGCGCAACCTGGTCGAGGATGTCGAGTGGTCGGCGATGGACGCGACCCGCACCCCGATCGACTATCTCTGCCGCACGGTCGAGGCGGCGATCAGGGCCGGGGCGACCACGATCAACCTGCCCGATACGGTCGGCTACGCCACGCCGGACGAATACCGCGCCATGTTCAGGGCGGTGCGCGAGCGCGTGCCGAATGCCGACAAGGCGATCTTCTCGGCGCATTGCCATAACGACCTGGGCCTGGCCGTCGCCAATTCGCTGGCGGCGATCGAGGGCGGTGTCCGGCAGATCGAGTGCACGGTCAACGGCATCGGCGAGCGCGCCGGCAATGCCGCGTTGGAAGAGATCGTGATGGCGCTGCGCGTGCGCGGCGACGTGATGCCCTACGATACCGGCATCGACGCGACGCAGTTGATGCGCATCTCCAAGGCGGTATCGAGCGCCTGCTCGTTCCCGGTGCAGTACAACAAGGCGATCGTCGGCCGGAACGCCTTCGCGCATGAGAGCGGCATCCACCAGGACGGCATGCTGAAGAACAACACCACCTACGAGATCATGACGCCGGAATCGGTCGGCGTGACCAAGACCTCGCTGGTGATGGGCAAGCATTCCGGCCGCGCCGCTTTCCGCTCGAAGCTGAAGGAGATGGGCTACGAGCTGGGCGACAACCAGCTGGAAGACGCCTTCACCCGGTTCAAGGCCCTGGCAGACCGCAAGAAGCATGTCTACGACGAGGATATCGAGGCGCTGGTCGACGAGAACATCGCGACCGCCCATGACCGCATCAAGCTGGAATCGCTGACCGTGATCGCCGGCACGCGCGGGCCGCAGCGCGCGACCATGAAGCTCGATGTCGACGGCAAGCATGTCACCGAGGAGGTCGAGGGCAACGGGCCGATCGACGCGATCTTCAACGCGATCAAGGCGATCGTGCCGCATGAGGTAACGCTGGAGCTCTACGACGTCCATGCCGTGACCGAGGGCACGGATGCGCAGGCCGAGGTGACAGTGCGCCTCTCGCGCGACGGGTCGTCGGTGACCGGCCGCGGAGCCGATCCGGACACGCTGGTCGCCTCGACCAAGGCCTATCTCGCCGCGCTGAACAAGCTGATCGCACGCGGCGGGCGCCTGCATGCGCAGGCGGCGGAGTAAGTAACGAGCGTCGTCGCTCACGGAAGCGCCCTTGGACCAAGGGTGTCATCCCGTGCGCGCTGCAGCGTGAAACGCTGCGGCGCAGACACGGGACCGCGTGAGGAGTAGGGCTCCCTTCCTCGCGGCCTCCATAAGGGCGCCTTTTCCTGAGAACGGTCCCGTGTCTGCGCAGCGGCACTGCGCGCCGCAGCGCGCACGGGATGACAGCGTTGGCCGCGCACAGCACCCCCCTCTTCGATTCCGGTGGATGACGCCGGCGCGATCTGGCGCCGGCTCGGTTTTTGCTTTCATCTGCGCTTCCGGTGCGGTCGCTCCCCCGGCGACCCTGGGGAGCGCGATGCCGATGGGCTATTTTCCGAACTGGACCTTGAAGACTTCCGGCGTCGTGATGCCGGACGAGCGACTGCCGACCGGCCAGACGGTCGTGGCCGGCCTGCAGCATGTCGTTGCCATGTTCGGCGCGACGGTGCTGGCCCCGGTGCTGATGGGCTTCGACCCCAATGTCGCGATCTTCTTCTCGGGCATCGCGACGCTTCTGTTCTTCGTGGTCACGCGCGGGCAACTGCCGAGCTATCTCGGCTCCTCTTTCGCCTTCATCGGCGTCGTCATCGCGGCAACCGGCTATGCCGGCTCCGGCCCCAACGCGAATATCAGTGTCGCGCTTGGCGGCATCATCGCCTGCGGCGCGGTCTATGCCCTCATCGGCCTGATCGTGCAGGGCGTCGGTACGACCTGGATCGAGAAGCTGCTGCCGCCGGTCGTCACGGGCGCCGTGGTGGCCGCGATCGGCCTCAACCTGACCGCCGTTGCGATCGGCATGATCTCGGCCAGTGCCTACACCAAGTGGATCGCGCTGTTCACGGTCGTGGCGGTGGCGCTGATCGCCGTCTATGGGCGCGGGCTGCCGCAGCGCCTGCCGGTGCTGATCGGCGGGCTTGCCGCTTACATTCTTTATGCTGTGACCGCGTCGAGCTTCGGCGCGCCGACGATCGATTTCGCCAAGATCGGCGCCGCCGCCTGGTTCGGCATGCCGAAATTCGTGGCTCCCGTCTTCGACATGAAGGCGATGACGCTGATCGTGCCGGTCGCGATCATCCTGGTCGCGGAGAATCTCGGCCACATCAAGGGAATCGCGGTGATGACCGGCCGCAATTTCGACCATCTGATCGGCCGCGGCTTCATCGCCGACGGTCTCGGCACCATGATCGCCGGCTCGGGCGGCGGCACGGGCGTCACGACCTATGCCGAGAACATGGGCGTGATGGCGGTGACGCGGGTCTATTCGACGCTGGTCTTCGTCGCAGCCGGCATCATCGCGCTCGTGCTCGGCTTCTCGCCCAAGTTCGGCGCGGTGATCGGCACGATCCCCGTCGCGGTGCTGGGTGGCCTCGCGGTCGTGGTCTTCGGCCTCATCGCCGCGACAGCCGGCCGGATCTGGGTCGAGAACAAGGTCGATTTCTCCGAGCCGAAGAATCTGATCACGGTCGCGACCGCGCTGATTCTCGGTGCCGGCGACCTGAAGCTGCCGATCTTCGGCTTCGAGCTCGGCGGAATCGGCACCGCGACCTTCGGCGCGATCATCCTTTATCACCTGCTGAACCGCCGTATGGCCTGACAATCCACAGCGCGGCGAAGCCTTTTTCGCCGCGTTTGAAAAAACTGTCACAGATGGGTGGACAGGGGGCGGGGCCTTTGCTACACGCCCCCTGCCTGACGCGGCTGACGCCGCTGACCGGCGGCGCTTCGTGGCGTATGGGTGATTAGCTCAGTTGGTAGAGCAGCTGACTCTTAATCAGCGGGTCGTAGGTTCGAGCCCTACATCACCCACCACGACCTTCCTTGAAATCGCTGAATTGATGCCTCGCTGAAGCGAATGGCTCGCGCCTTCGCCGGCCCGAGGCGTGCTATCCTCCGCCCAAATTGACGTTGGAGCGAGCGGCAGCGTGGACGAACTCGAATTGGTGCTGCGATTGCTGGCTGGCCTCGTGGCTGGCGTCGCCGTCGGTTGGCAGCGAACGCTCCAGCGCAAGAGCGCCGGCCTCAGGACCTTCGGGCTGGTCGGGCTCGGTACGGCTGCGGCGGCGAGCCTGTTCAGCGAGACGTTGCATCCCGATGCGGCGAGCCGCGTGGTTCAGGGCGTGCTGACCGGCGTCGGCTTTCTCGGCGCTGGCCTGATCATCCGCCGCGACGGCGACCTGATGCCCCATGGCCTGACCACGGCTGCGGCGATTTGGGTGACGGCTGCGCTGGGCTGTTCGGCGGGGCTGGGGAAATGGCCGGTGACGCTGGCCGCCACGGTCCTGGCGCTGGTCCTGCTGCTTCTCGACCATTCGCTGGAAGGCTGGTTGCAGCGCCGCCATCCGCTGCCGGGCGATGAAGGCTCGTCCCGGCCGCCGGACTGAGCAGGCTGGCTTCCCTGAGCGGAAGGGAGCCTTTTGGCGGCTCCGGCGTTCCTGTCCGAAAAGACAGGTTTCGTATGATGCAACTCGATCAAGGCCTTGTGGCCGCGCCCGGCAACACGCCGGCCATTCCGAATCCGCCGCCCGAGGCGCCGCCGCTGATGCCCGGCGAGGTGCCGCCGGCTCCTCCCGTCGAATCGCCGCCGGACGAGGAGCCGCAGGGCATCCCGACCGAGCCGCCGCCGGAATTGCCACCCAATGCGCCGCCGGAGGCTCCCCCGGCGACGCCGATCGATCTGCCGCCGGCGCGCGATCCGCGCCAGCCGCAGGAATAAGTCTCGCTTAGACCTTGGGCGCGTTGCCCGAACCGATATCCCAGTAGAGCCCGGCCATGGCCACGAGTCCCTCGCGTGCGATCGCGGCCGGCAGGTGCTCGTCCGGGGCGTGCTGCGAGCAGCCCGGATAGGAATGCGGCACCCAGATCGTGCGTAGCTTCAGGATCTCGGCGAAGATGTCGTTCGGGAGCGAGCCGCCGAGATTGGGCAGGAGGGCCGGCTTCTTGCCGGTGCTCTCGGCGATCGAGTCGATGGTGAAGCGGACCCAGGCGTCGTCGGGGTCGAGCCGCGTCGCGCCGAAGCGCTCGGTGCCGGGCATGATGATCTCGACCATGTCGAAGCCGTGGCGGTCGAGATGGCGGCGGAGCGCCGGGGCAACGTCGCGCGGGTCGATGCCGACGACGAAGCGCAGCGCGACGCGCGCCCAGGCGCTGGGCGGCACGGCGTTGACCGGCGTTTCCGGCACGCCGGACTTCATCGCCAGAACGTCGAAGGAGCACCAGCCGAAGACCTGCTCGGCCGGCGACAAGCCGGGCTCGCCCCAGTTCGGATCGATGGTCGGGCCGTCCGGGCCGCCGTCGATCTCGCAATCGGCGAGCGCGCGGCGCACGCCATCCGGCAGTTCCTTCGGCACCCATTCATGGATGCGGATCTGGCCGGTGGGCGATGTGATCGAGGCGATGGCATGGGCGAGCTGGATCGCCGGATCGGAGAGGATGCCGCCCCAGTTGCCAGAATGATGGCCGCCCTCGCGCGCCTTGATCTGCAGGTCGAAGGTGATGACGCCGCGCGCGCCCAAAAAAACGGTCGGGCGTTCGGCATTGAGGCGCGGCCCGTCAGAGGCGATCAGGATGTCGGCCTTGAGCAGTTCGGCCTCGTCCTGGCAGAGTTCGCGCAGGCCCGGCGAGCCGGATTCCTCGCCCATCTCGATCAGGTACTTGGCGTTGAAACCGAGCTTGCCGCGGGTCTCCAGCACGGCGCGCAGGCCGTTGATGTTGATGAGGTGCTGGCCCTTGTTGTCGACGACGCCGCGGCCGTACCAGCGGCCGTCACGCTCGACCAGCTTCCAGGGCGAGAGGCCCTCGCTCCATTGTGCGTCGAGGCCGCGGATGACATCGCCATGGCCGTAGCCGAGAATGGTCGGCAGGGCGGGGTCCTCGATGCGCTCGGCATAGAGGAAGGGGCCGCGCGCCTTGGCATGGGTGAGGATGCGGCAAGTGAAGCCGAGCGATTCGAGCAGCGGCTGCATCTCCTTGTCGAGATACTCGCCGAGCACGGGGGCCCGGTCGGGATTCTGGCTTTCGGTGGGGATCGCGACGAGCCGGCCGAGATCGGTCTTCATCCGGCCTGAATCGAAATAGTCCTGGGCTTTCGCGATCGCCTGCGCGCGGGTCATGGTCTTGTGGTCTCCCTATAAGTGGCCGGCACAGTGCCGGTGGACGTGAAGTTGCGCCAGTGCCAAGAGAGCCGGGCGCGCCATGCCTGCCGGGCAGGGCGGTGTTGCCGATCTAAGCCCACGCGGGTCATCCCGGGCGAGCGCAGCGAGACCCGGGATCCATACCTGAACCTTCCCGATGAAGGCTCAGGAACGGATCCCGGATCGGCGCCGCCAAAGGCGGCTTGTCCGGGATGACGGCGCGGAGTTTTGTCGATAGGTCGTGCTTCCGAATGTGTTCCCTTCTCTCATGACCATGATCCCGCATCCGCACCAGCTCGTTGCGCGCGACGCGATCCTGTCGGCGCGAGGGAAGGGCGAGGCCGGCTTCCTGCTGGGGGACCTCACCGGCCTCGGCAAGACGCTTTCGGCCTGGCTGGCGCTCTCGGCGATGCCGGAGGAAGAGGTGCTGGTGATCTGCCCGAAGGGCGCGATCCCGCAATGGCGGCGCACCATGGCGCTGTCCGGCCTGCCGGCGAAGCGCGTGACGCTGATGAATTTCGAGAAGACGAAATCGCTCCTTGCACCTGTCGCCGACAGCAAGAAGCGCTCGACGCGGGCGAAGAACAACGAGATCGCCAAGCATGGCCGGCCAAAGCGCGTCTGGCCGCTCGTCGTGATCGACGAGGCGCATCGCATCCGCAATCCGAACTCGCAGCAGGGGCTGGTCTGCCGGCAGATGGCGGAAGCGGCCGATTTCACGATCTACATGAGCGCGACGGCCGGGCAGTCGCCGCATGAACTGTCCTATCTGGCTGGTCTGCTGGCGAAGGCAGCGGGCATGCCCTCGGCCGATCTCGACGGCTTCCGTACGCTGATGAAGCGCCTGAAGATCGGCCGGGCCAAGGGCCGCTGGAAGAACTGGAGCTGGGAGCCGAACGAGGCCGACCGGAAGGTGATGGCGGACCTGCTCTATCGCGGGGCGAATGCCATCGGCCTGCGCCGCCGGCCTGAGGAGATCGCCGGCTGGCCGGAGGTGCAGCGCGAGCTGGCGCCGGTGGCGCTCGATACGGCCGCGCGCAAGCTCTATGACGCGACCTGGCGCGAGTTCCGGAGGGAGTTGGGGCTCGCCGGTGGCTCGACGCGCAAGCCGCAGGGCTGGGCCGCCGATCTGCGCTTCCGCCAGAAAGCAAGCCTGCTGCGCATCCCCGGCACGGCGGATTTCTGCGAGGACCTGCTGGGCAATGACGAGCAGGTCGCCATCTCCGTCGCTTTCCTCGAGACCAGCGCGATGCTGGCCGAGACGCTGCGCGGGCGCGGCTGGCGCACGGCCGAGATCAATGGCGAACGCTCGGGCGCGCAGAACGAGGAGACGCGCATCGCTTTCCAGACGGGGCAGCTCGACGCGGTGATCTTCACCGTGACCGAGTCGATCTCCTTGCACCGTGGCGAGATGCCGGGCGGCGAGCGCGAGCGGGCGCTCGTGATCCACGACATGCGCCATAGCGCCATCCAGCTCCAGCAGATCGAGGGCCGCTGCCATCGCGACGGCCAGCACGCGACGATCTTCTACGCCTATGCCGAGGATACGGTGGAGGAGGCGATTGCCGGCACGGTGATCCAGCGCATGGCGGCGATGGAAGGGCTCGCCGGCGACGACACGCGGATGCTGGAAGCGATCGCGGGGATCGTCGAGGGGCGGGCGGCGGCGTAAACCCTTGCCGACATAGCGAAGAAACACGCCGTCATCCCGGGCTTGACCCGGGATCCATGCCGGAGCGCTTCGGATGAAGGTTCAGGCATGGATCCCGGATCTCCGCTTCGCTGCGTCCGGGATGACCCGCGCTTATAGGAAGAGCAAGGTATTGCCGATCGTTAGTTGCGAGCGCGCTCGCCGAGTTCCTTGGCGCCCTCGACCGACGAGCTGGTGAGGCGAAGGATGCTGTTCCAGGCGTCGCGGGTATAGGCGCCCTGATGGACGACGGCGTCGTAGCCGACGACCAGCACGATGATGATCAAAAGCAGGCGGAACACGAACGAAAACCCTCCTCGATAGCGACGCATCAACGCCGCGATCGAAAGAGGGTTCCGGTCTGGTCCGGGCTCAGCCCGTCGGCAGCAGTTCCTTCAGCCGGAAGAGCGCAATCTTTTCGACCTCGGCCAGCGCCGTGGCGGATTCCTGCTCGGGCGTGTTCTTGAGGCGCGCGTCGAAGGCGGCGAGGATCTGGGCCTTGGTCGCGCCCTTCACCGCCATGATGAAGGGAATGCCGAAGCGAGCCTTGTAGGCCTCGTTCAGCGCGGTGAAGCGGACGCGCTCGTCGCTGGTCAGGCGGTCGAGCCCGGCGCCGGCCTGTTCCTGCGTCGATTCCGGCGTGAGCTCGCCTGCGGCCGCGAGCTTGCCGGCGAGGTCGGGATGGGCAGTGAGCAGGGATTTCTGCTGTTCAGGCGCTCCCTTGCGCATAGCCGCAACCATCGCCGCGTGCAGGCTTTCCGCCGTGTCGTGGCTAGCCCCGATGCCGGCATCGTAGGTTGCCTCGGCGATCCATGGCGAGTGCTCCCAGACGCGGCCGAAGACCTCGGTGAACAGGGCCTTCGGCAGCTTCGAGGGCACGTAGCCGCCGGCGGGTGGCTGCGTCCTGACCCAGTGGCGGGCGATGTCGAGCCGGGTCGCGACCCAGACCCTGTCATGGCTCTGGACATAGTCGAGGAAGCGGGCGAGCGCGGCGGCGCGGCCGGGGCGGCCGACGAGGCGGCAATGCAGGCCGATCGACATCATCTTCGGCGCGGTCTCGCCCTCGGCATAGAGCGTGTCGAACGAGTCCTTGAGATAGGTGAAGAACTGCTCGCCGGTGTTGAAGCCCTGCGGCGTGGCGAAGCGCATGTCGTTGGCGTCGAGCGTGTAGGGCACGGCGAGCTGCGGCCCTTTCGGACCGGCGAGCCAGTAAGGCAGCTCGTCGGCATAGACGTCGGCGGTGTAGAGGAAGCCACCTTCCTCCATCGTCAGCGGAATCGTGTTCTCGGAGGTGCGGCCCTGATAGCAGCCGAGCGGGCGCTCGCCCGTGAGCTCGGTCTGGATGCGGATGGCTTCGAGGATGTCGGCGCGCTCGCGCTCCTTGGGCGTATCGCGATAGTCGATCCATTTCAGGCCGTGGGTCGCGATCTCCCAGCCGGCTTCCTGCATCGAGCCGACGATCTCGGGATAGCGGGCCAGCGCCGAGGCCACGGCGAAGACGGTGACCGGCATGTTCCGCTCGGTGAACATCCGCCAGAGCCGCCAATAGCCGGCGCGGGAGCCGTATTCGTAGATCGACTCCATGTTCATGTGGCGCTGGCCCGGCCAGGGCGCGGCGCCGACGATCTCGGAGAGGAAGGCCTCGGAGGCCGCATCGCCATGGAGGATGCAGTTCTCGCCGCCTTCTTCGTAATTGATCACGAACTGGACGGCGATGCGGGCCTCGCCCGGCCAATGCGGATGCGGGGCAGCGCGGCCATAGCCCTTCATGTCGCGCGGATAGGTGGTCTGGCTCATGATGGTCTAGCTGCCGCGATAGGTGGAGTAGCTCCAGGGCGAGGCCAGGAGCGGGACATGATAGCGCCCCTCCGGCTCGGCGATGCCGAAGCGGACAGGAACGAGATCGAGGAAGGCGGGCTCGGGCAGGGTGGTGCCGAGGCCCCGGAAATAGGCGCCGATCGCGAAGGTCAGCTCATAGGTGCCGGGCACGAGCGTTCCCGAGAGCAGGGCTGAATCGGTGCGGCCGTCGCTGTTGGTGACAGCTTCCGCCAGCCGCTCGCGCGCACCGTCGAGATTGAGCCGGTCGAGCGTCACCGCGATGCCGGCGCCGGGGCGGCCGTTCACCGTGTCGAGCACATGCGTCGAGAGATGTCCCATGCGTTCTCCTGAAGGCGCCGGTGTCGGGCCTGGCCGGTCTCCGGGGAGTGTACGGCGCCGTTCGCTGCGGTGAATATTGGCTTTTGCGATAAGATCATGTTCCCGGATGTCAATCGGCGAGAGTGTTGCGGCGATTTCGGCGACGACGAAAGCAGGCTACTTTATTGCAGCCGGAGGTTCCGACTCCCGGTTCACTTCCAGCTCTCCCGGAGCGCAGCGCCATGCTCGAAGCCTATCTGATGGAATGGGGCGGCATGATGCTGCGCTGGCTCCATGTCATCACGGCGATCGCCTGGATCGGAGCTTCCTTCTTCTTCATCCATCTCGACGCCTCGTTGAAGCCGGCCGAGGACATTCCGCCCGGAACCGGCGGGCGCGCCTGGCAGGTCCATGGCGGCGGCTTCTACGAGATGCGCAAATACATGGTCGCGCCGGCCGTGATGCCGGCCGAGCTGACCTGGCACAAATGGCAGAGCTACTGGACCTGGATCTCCGGCTTCTTCCTGCTGGTCTGGGTCTATTATGCCCAGTCGGAGCTCTACCTGATCGACCCGGCGGTGATGCAGCTTTCGCCCTTCGCGGCGGGCGCCATCGGCATCGCGGCGCTGGTGATCGGCTGGCTGATCTACGACCTGCTCTGCAAGTCGCCGCTCGGCAAGCATGACGTCCTGCTCGGGCTCGTCGGCTTCGGCTATGTCGTCGCGGCGAGCTGGGCCTTCGCCAACGTGTTTTCGGGACGCGGCGCGCTGATCCATACCGGCGCGCTGATGGCGACGATCATGACCGCCAACGTCTTCTTCAACATCATGCCGGGCCAGCGGAAGGTGATCGCGGCGCTTACCGCCGGCGAGAAGCCCGATCCGAAATACGGCAAGGCCGCCAAGCAGCGCTCGACGCATAACAACTACATCACCCTGCCGGTGCTGTTCCTGATGCTGTCGAACCACTATCCGGTGACCTATGCCAATTCGGCGGTCATCCCGCTCTTGGTGGCACTGGTGATCGTGGCTGGCGCGCTGATCCGACATTTCTTCAACATCCGGCACGCGAACCACGACAAGTCGCCGTGGTGGTGCTGGGCGGTGGCTATCCTCGCGCTCTGGCTCGCCTTCTGGGTGGCGATGTCATCGTCGCCCGGTGGGCGCGAGCAGCTCGGCCTCAAGGCGCGCGACGCGGGCAAGCCCGTGCTGCTGGCCGGGATGACGCTGCCGCCGACGGAGGTCTCGAACATCGTGACCGGCCGCTGTGCCATGTGCCATGCGCCGGAGCCGTCCTGGCCGGGCATCCAGATCGCGCCCAAGGGCGTGATGCTGCACGAGCCGGAGCAGATCGCGATGCATGCCCGCGCCATCCGCATGCAGGCGGTGATGACCCATGCGATGCCGCCGAACAACCTCTCCGGGATGACCCCGGTCGAGCGGAAGGCGCTGGCGGGGTGGCTGGCTGCGGCGGCGCGATAAATCCAACCAGCCATCGTTCGATCTGCTCGGAAACGCGGGTCATCCCGGGCTTGACCCGGGATCCATGCCGGAGCGCTTCCGATGAAGGTTCAGGCATGGATCCCGGATCTCCGCTTCGCTGCGTCCGGGATGACCCGCGTTCTTCGCGACTGTGCGGTGAGCATCGATACACGCGACAACCCCGCCCTTCACACATCCCATTTCCGCCTTCTTCAGACTGTCATCAGCCTCGTTCACGGAGGCGTGATCACGTTCAGATTCGGTTCAGGTACGCGGCGCCATGGTTCAGCCACTGACAGGGCTGGAGACAGGATCCCAGAACGGGACCGTTCGTGCCGAGGACCGCGGGGGGCCAGTTGAGACGCGTTGATGCAAGGGGCGCCGGCTACCTGCTGGCGGCCATCGGTTTCGTCGTGGCATGGGGGATCCTGTGCTGGCCCTGGCTTTCGGGGGCGGTGACGATTCCGTTCGACGCCAAGGCGCATTTCCAGGCGCAGGTGCAGTTCCTCGCCAACGCGATCCATACCGGCCAGTCGCCCTTCTGGAACCACAATGTTTTCGCCGGCTCGCCGCAGATCGCCGACCCCCAATCGCTGATCTTCTCGCCCGCGATCCTGCTCGCGCTGATCTCGCCGGAGCCGAGCTTCCGCGAGGTCGACGCCTATGTTTTGGCGCATCTGTTGGCCGGCGGTCTCGCGCTCCTGATGTTCTTCCGCGATCGCGGCTGGCATCCGGCCGGCGGCCTGATGGCGGCTTTGGTCTTCGCCTTCGGCGCCTCGGCAGCCTGGCGCGTTCAGCATGTCGGGCAGATCGCGAGCTATGCCTTCTTCGCCATCGCCTTCTGGCTGACGGCGCGGATGCTGCAGCGCTCCTCGATCCTGTCTGGTGTCTTCGCCGGCCTTGCGGCCGGTATGATGGTGCTGGAGCCGGATCAGGTCGCGCTGCTCGCCGGCTATGTGCTGGTCGCCATGGTCGTGGCGCACTGGATTTCGGGCGGCTGGCCTGCCTTCAAGGCGAGCCTGCTGCCGATCACGGCCGCGAGCGTCGTCGGCCTCGCGGTCATCGCCATGCCATTGATCTGGACCTGGCTCTTCGCCGAGGCGACGACCCGGCCCGAGATCGATTTCGGCATCGCGGCACGCGGCTCGCTGCACCCGATGTCGCTGCTCTCCGCCTTCGTTGGCGACCTGTTCGGCGCCAAGGACCCGGCCGTCGAGTTCTGGGGGCCCTATGGCAACCCGCAGGTGCTCCACCTGTCACAGAACATGGCACAGGTCTATTTCGGTGCGCTGCCGCTTTTGCTGCTGCTGGCCCCCGGCCTGACGCGCGGCTGGCTCTGGGACAAGTCGGTCCGCCCGCTGACGCTAATGCTCGCCTTCATGGTGCTGTTCGCGCTCGGCCGCTACACGCCGCTGTTCCACCTGACCTACGAGTATCTGCCGGGCGTGAAGCAGTTCCGCCGGCCTGCCGACGCGACCTTCCTGATCGGAGGTATCGCGTCGATCCTCTCGGGCTATGTGCTGCATCGCATCCTGACGGCCGAGGCGGGAACGTCGTTCCGGCGCGACATGTTGGTCGGGGCGGCGCTGGTCCTCGGTACGATCGTGCTCGCGCTTGGCGTGTCGCGCGGCTGGGGCCATCTCGCTGACGCCTGGAAGCCGGTTGCGATGGCGCTGGGCTGGTTCGCGCTCGCGGGCGGGGCATTCTTCATCCTGCAGCGCTGGCGCGGGGCGCTCGGCACCGCGGCTGCGGCTGTCCTGGTCACGGGCGTGGTCGCCGCCGATCTCGGCGTCAACAATGGCCCGAACGAATCCACCGCGCTCTCGCCGCAGATGTACGACGTGCTGGATGCCCGCACGAAGAACGACACCATCGCGCTGCTGAAGCAGTTGACCTCACAGCCCGATGGCTCGCCGCGGCGCGACCGGGTGGAGCTGCTCGGGATGGGCTTCGAGTGGCCCAATGCCGGCATGGTCCATGGCTTCGACCATACGTTGGGCTACAACCCGCTGCGGCTGGAGGATTTCTCCGAGGCCGTCGGTACCGGGGACGGTATCGCCAGGCCGGCCGATCGCAAGTTCACGCCGCTCTTCCCGTCTTATCGCTGCCGGCTCGCGAACCTGCTGGGCCTGCGCTACATCGCCTCGCCGGTTCCGATCGAGCAGGTCGACCGTGCGCTGGGCGAGAGCGATCTCACCCTGATGGCCCGGACGAAGCAGGGCTATGTCTACGAGAACCCGCGGGCGCTGCCGCGCGTGCAGTTCGTCGGCGGCTGGCAGTTCGCCGATTTCGAGAGCATGAAGCTGTCTGGTCGCTGGCCGGAGACCGACCCGACCCAGGCGGTGCTGCTCGATACCGAGCCGCCGGTGCCGACGCCGGAGGGGCCGGTCGCGACGCAGGCCGAGGTCAAGCTGACGCGCTATCTCAATGCCCAGGTCGAGATCGAGGTCACGACCCCGGTCGCGGGCTTCGTCGTGCTCAACGATATCTGGCATCCCTGGTGGAAGGCCGAAGTCGACGGCGTCGAGACCGAGATTCTGCGGGCCAATGTGCTGTTCCGCGCCGTGCAGGTACCGGCCGGCACGCATAAGGTGCGCTTCAGCTTCCAGCCGCTCTGGGGTGCGCTGGCCGAGCTCCGGGCGCGCATCGAGCCGCAGGAGCCGGACGACATGCTGCCGCCGGCGCCGCGCCATGACGAGCCGCAGATCGTCACCGCGCCGGGCGAGATGCCGAAGCTGGCCGGTCCCTCGGTGAGCGTGCGCAATTCGCTGGGTCTGGGCACCGCCCAGGGCCCGGCGGCGCGCAGCGGCACCGCCGCCGCGCATATCCCCGGCGACGCGATCGCGCATTGAAAAAGCCGCGGCGGGTGCCGCGGCTTTCATAATCCTCTAGCTTTGCAAACCCTGCTTTCAAGGAAGCGTGTCATCCCGTGCGCGCTGCGGCATGTGAATGCCGCTGCGCAGACACGGGATCGTTTCCCGGAAAAGCCTCCCTTGCGGAGGCCGTGAGGAAGGGCGCCCTACTCGTCACGCGGTCCCGTGTCTGCGCAGCAGCGTTTCACGCTGCAGCGCGCACGGGATGACACGCAATCACCAGAGAAGAATCTGCTCAGGCGACGCCGAGCTTCTTCTGGAGGCTCGTCGAGGAGGTTGTGTACTGGAAGGTCAGCCGCTTCTCCGGATAGACGTAGCGGTGGACCTTCTGGGCGCAGAGCGCGGCTTCGTGGAAGCCCGAGAGGATGAGCTTGAGCTTGCCCGGATAGGTGTTGATGTCGCCGACGGCGAAGATGCCGGGCACGCTGGTCTCGAACTTCTCGGTGTCGACCGGGACGAGGTTCTCGTTGAGGTTCAGGCCCCAGTCGGCGATCGGGCCGAGCTTCATCGTCAGGCCGAAGAAGGGCAGCAGCGTATCGCAGGCAACCTCGAAAGGCTCGTTGTCGGTGCCGCGGCAGACGACCGCCTCGAGCTTGCCGTTCTCGCCCTTGAGGCCGGTGACCTGGCCGAGCTTCATGTCCATCTTGCCGTCGGCGACGAGGGCGCGCATCTGCTCGACCGAATGCGGCGCGGCGCGGAAATCGTCGCGGCGGTGCATCAGGGTGACGCGGTAGGCGATGGGCTGGAGGTTCAGCGTCCAGTCGAGGGCGGAATCGCCGCCGCCGACGATCAGGATGTTGCGGCCGCGGAAGGCCTCCATCTTGCGCACGGCATAGAAGACCGAGCCGGCCTCATAGGCTTCGATACCGGGGATCGGCGGCTTCTTCGGCTGGAACGAACCGCCGCCGGCCGCAATGATCACGGTCTTGGTGTCGAAGACGGTGCCGGCATCGGTGGTGACGCGGAAGCGCGGTGCCTCGGTGGTGCCGGTCGGCTCGACGGCTTCGATCATCTGGTTGAGATGGAAGGTCGGCCCGAAGGGCTTAATCTGCTCCAGCAGGTTGTCGACCAGCGCCTGGCCGGTGACCATCGGGAAGCCCGGAATGTCGTAGATCGGCTTCTCGGGATAGAGTTCCGCGCATTGCCCGCCGACCTTCGGCAGGATGTCGACGAGATGGGCGCGGATATCGAGCAGGCCGAGCTCGAAGACGGCGAAGAGGCCGCAGGGGCCAGCGCCGACGATGACAACATCGGTGGTGATGACTTCGTTTTCGTTGGCGGCAGCCGCTTCGCTCATGATTCTACCTTCGAGCCGGTCCAAACTGTCCGATTTAACGAACCCGCGCGGAGGACATGAGGCTTCGAAGGCCGGTTGGCAAGTGCAAAGTGCGAAATCGGCGCGGCGACGGGGGGCAGGGGAAGAGCCTTCTCCTGCGCCCGGTCACCGTAGTGAAATCAGGCTCCGGTATCGGCCTTGAGCCCGGCTGCCGCGATGCCGGCGCAGGCCGCGGCCTCGTCATTGTCGGAGGTGTCGCCGGAGATGCCGACCGCGCCGAGCAGCGCGCCTTCGAGCGAGCGGATCAGCACGCCGCCGGGAACCGGCACCAGCGAACCGCCGACGGCATGGGTCGCCGCTTCGATGAAATAAGGCCGGTCCAGCGCCATCTTGTGGAGGGCACGCGAACCCATGCCCAGCGCGACGGCGCCATGCGCCTTGCCGAGCGCGATCTCGCCACGCTTCAGGCTGGTGCCGTCCTGCGCGGCGAAGGCCTTCTGCGCGCCGCGCGCGTCGAGCACGGCGATGGCGAGCGGCTTGAAGCCATTCGCTTCGGCATGGCCGAGCGCTGTCTGGAGGATGGTCTGGGCCTGAGCGAGAGTCAGCATGGGGAACTCCGGTTGCGTTAGCGACGTTCTTGCCAGCCGCGGGGCGCGTGGAAAAGGCCGTTCGGGCGCGCTTTCGTGCAATCGGTGCCAGCCGGCAAGCAAAACACCTTTTCCATGCCGACTTGCATAGGGCCGTCCGACAGGGCTTGATAGCGCCGCGACACGCGGAGGTTTACCCAATGGGTTTGTTCAGTTTCATCAAGGATGCCGGCGCCAAGATTTTCGGCGGCTCGGCCAAGGCGGCGACCGCCGACGATCTGCAGAAGGAACTTGCGGGACACGGCCTGCCTTCCGACGTCAATATCCAGATCGACGGCGACAAGGTGAAGGTTTCCGGCAAGGCCGTTTCGACGGAAGAGGCCGAGAAGATCATTCTCGCGCTCGGCAACACCACCGGCGTGGCCCAGGTCGAATCCGACCTCGCCGTGACCAAGGAGGCCGCGGCCGCGGTGTTCTACACGGTGAAGAAGGGCGACACGCTCTGGAAGATCGCCGAGGAGCATTACGGCAAGGGCCAGGGCGCCAAGTACACCGATATCGTCAAGGCCAACACGCCGCCGGTCAAGAATCCCGACCTGATCCAGCCGGGCTGGGTGCTGCGCATTCCGCCGAAGGCCTGAGGCCTTTCCGCGACAGGGCAGCCGCGCGCTTCGTGCTCGCGGCTGCTTCTTGTTTTGGCGTCCCGGGAACGCGGTCGAATGGTGGCGCTTCCCGGGACGCCGTCCTATCTCAACGGCTCGCCTGACCGAGCTGGAGTGGCCTGCCCATGATCGTAAACGACCTCGACATCGACGCCGTGAAGGCGGGGCTGGACGATGGCTCCATCCTGCTGGTCGATGTGCGCGAGCCGCATGAATTCGCCGCCGCACATATTCCGGGCTCGGTATCGCGTCCGCTCTCGCAATTCGATCCCGCCGACCTGCCGAACGAGCCGGGCAAGCGCATCGTGCTGTCCTGCGCGGCGGGCGTGCGCTCGCGGCGCGCGCTGGAATTCGCGCAATCGGCCGGGCTCGACATCGACAGCCACTATGCCGGCGGCTTCAAGGACTGGCTGATGCATGGCGAGCCGGTGACGCAGGATTGAGGCGTAAGGCCCGATCCGCGCCCTGCGCCGCCTGCAAGACTAAGGATAAAGACCATGCTGACCCGAGCTTTTTTCTACGGCGCCGCCTGCGCCGCCGCGTTGCTTCTAGCCGCTCCGGGTGCCGGCTGGGCACAGGGTACGGCGACGATGCCTGCCGGCAGCGCCAGCAAGGCGGCCGATGACGACCTTCAGGCCGCGATCACCAAGTCGAACGCCTATACGGGGCTGATGAACCGCACGCTGCGGGCGATCCAGTCCTGGGAGCGCTATGGCAGCTGGGTCGACATGAAGAAGGGCCCGACCGGCAAGGAGCGCTACATCACCTATGGGCTCTACAGCCTCTATGACGTGGCCAGCGAGACCAAGAAGGCCGAGGAGGCGATGGCGCGCGAGCCGAAGCTGCCGGCCATCGACGAGACCATGGGCCGCTATATCAAGGCCTATCAGGAGCTGGCACCGCTGATCACCAAGGCCGAGCGCTATTACGACCGCAAGGATTATCGCGACGACAACCTCGCGGAGGGCCAGAAGCTGCATGCGCTGATGGTGCCGGCCGCGAAGACCTTCCTCGAGGAACGGTCTAAGCTCGATGCGCTGATGCGCGTCTACAAGCGCGGGCTCGACCAGCGTGAGCTCGCATCGGTCGAGCAGCGCGAAGGCAAGTCCGCCCGCTGGCAGGTGCGCAACATCATGATCAATGCGCGCGCCGTGATGGACCTGATGCCGAGCAACGAGAGCCCGATCGTCGATCTCAAGTCCTTCAACGCCGCGGTCGCCGACTATGCCGCCGCGGTCCGCGAGATGGATGCGTTCAAGGACAAGGAGACCAAGGGCGTGCCCTTCATCGAGAGCCAGGCCAGCTCCTGGCTCGGCAAGCTGCGCGATTTCAGCGACAAGCTGGCCAAGAGCAAGGGCGATGTCCGGCGCGGCGCGGCGAACGACGCCAACTGGATCGTCAACAACTACAACACCATGGTCTCGCTCTCGGAGACGGCCATCCGCATGTCGCGTTGAGATCGATGCGTGCGACGCAGCCCCGGCGCGTGGCGCGGCGGGGCTGACGTCACGACATTTCTGTTCCAGTCTTTCATTAGACCTAACTGAGGATATGCCTCATGCGTCCCATGAAATTCGGTTTCGGCCAGCCGGTGCGGCGGGTCGAGGATCAGCGTCTGACCACCGGCACCGGCCGTTATACGGACGACATTGCCGCTGACGGCGCCATGCATGCCTTCGTGCTGCGCTCGCCTTACGCCCATGCCCGCTTTGCCGTCGCGGATGTCGAGACTGCCCGGAAGATGAAGGGCGTCAAGCTCATCCTGACCGGCGCCGACGTCTCCCAGTACGGCGATCTGCCTTGCAAGGGGCATGTGAAGACGACTTCCGGCGAAATGTCGAAATCGCTGCCGGTTCCGGTGCTGCCGACCGACACGGTCCGCCATGTCGGCGAGGCCGTTGCCTTCATCGTCGCGGAGACGCTGGCGCAGGCGCGCGACGCCGCGGAAGCCATCGCCATCGACTGGGATCCGCTGCCGGCCGTTACCGGTATCGCCGAAGCACTGGAGGGCGACGCGCCGCAGGTCTGGCCCGATCGCAAGGGCAATGTCGCCTTCGAGGCGGAGCAGGGCGATCGCGTGAGGACCGAGAAGGCCTTCGCCAAGGCGGCACGGACCGTTTCGCTCACGGTCGTCAACAACCGGCTCGCCTCGAACTACATGGAGACGCGGGCCTGCATCGCCGAATATGACAAGGCCGACAAGCGCTGGACCCTGACGCTGGGCAGCCAGGGCAGCCATGGCATGCGCGACCTGATCGCGACCTATGTGCTCAAGGTCGATCCCAAGCGCATCCGCGTGGTGACGCCGGATGTCGGCGGCGGCTTCGGCACCAAGATCTTCCTCTATCGCGAATATCCGCTGGCGATGATCGCGGCGGAAAAGCTGAAGCGGCCGGTGCGCTGGGTCGCCGATCGCAACGAGCATTTCCTCGCCGACACCCATGGCCGCGCCAATCTCGCGACGGCGACGATGGCGCTCGACGCCAAGGGCAAGTTCATCGGCCTCAAGGTCGATCTCTCGGCCGAGATGGGCGCCTATCTCTCGCAATACGGGCCCTTCATCCCCTGGGTCGGCACGACGATGACGCCGGGCTGCTACAATATCCCGGCCGTGCATGTTGTTTTCAGGGGTGTGCTGACCCACACCACCCCGGTCGATGCCTATCGCGGAGCCGGCCGTCCCGAGGCGGCCTATCTGATCGAGCGGCTGGTCGACGCCATCGCGCGCGAGACCGGCAAGACGCCCGACGCGGTGCGTGCGCAGAACTTCGTCAAGCCGTCGGAGATGCCGCACAAGACGCAGACCGGCCCGGTCTACGATTCCGGCGAGTTCGAAGGCCATATGCGCCATGCCATGGAGGTCGCCGACTGGAAGGGCTTCAAGGCCCGCCAGAAGGCCTCGGCCAAGGCTGGCAAGATCCGCGGGATCGGCCTCGCCAGCTATATCGAAGCCTGTGGCGGTGGCGGGCCGGAAAGCTCGACCGTGATCCTGGAGAAGGACGGCACCGTCACAGTGCTGATCGGCACGCAGTCGAACGGGCAGGGGCACGAGACGGCCTATTCGCAGCTCGTCTCGCAGCATCTCGATATCCCGATGGATCGCATCCGCGTCGTGCAGGGCGATACCGACCGGGTCGAGACCGGCTCGGGCACCGGCGGATCGCGCTCGATTCCGGTGGGCGGCGCGGCGCTCGACAAGGCGACGGGTATCTTGACCGACAACCTCAAGCAGCTCGCCTCGGAGAAGCTCGAGGCGGCGGTGGGCGATCTCGAGATCGCCGATGGCGCGGTGCGCATCGTCGGCACCGACAAGGCGCTCGACCTCGCCGCGATCGCGGCCCTGCCGGGCGCGACGCCCGCCATGCTCAAGGTCCACCAGAGCTGGCAGCCGCCGGAGGCGACCTATCCGAACGGGACCCATGTCTGCGAGCTGGAGATCGACCCCGGCACCGGCGGCACGGAAATCCTCAACTATGTCGTGGTCGACGATTTCGGCGTGACGCTGAACCCGCTGATGCTGCAGGGCCAGGTGCATGGCGGCTCGGCCCAGGGCATCGGCCAGGCGCTGATGGAAGAGATCCGCTTCGACCCGGACGGGCAGATGCTGACCGCGACCTTCATGGATTATGCGCTACCGCGCGCCGTCGATATCCCGAACTTCCATTTCGAGACGCGCAATGTCCGCTGCCTGACCAACGCCATCGGCGTGAAGGGCGCGGGCGAGGCCGGCGCGATCGGCGCCTGCCCGGCGGTGATGAACGCGGTGGTCGATGCGCTCGACCGGGCCGCCGGCATCAAGGCGATGGACATGCCGGCGACGCCGCTCAAGGTCTTCACGGCGCTGAAGGAGGCCGGGTATCGGCTTTGACGCAAGAATGAGCTTGCGGTTCCGCAAGCTCATTCACGCAAAAGCGACTTGGCTGTCGCGCGATCATCGTCTGATCTAGACAAGTTCAAAACAGCGCCTGATGGCGCGGACTTGTCTTTGAGGGAAACTGAATGATCCGCACTGCTCTCGTTCTCGCCAGCCTTGGGCTCGGCCTCACTGCCGTGATGGCGCAGTCGAACCCGATCGCGGAACGCAAGGATGCGATGAAGGCGGTCGGCGCGGCGACGCGCGATGGTGCTGCCATGGCCAAGGGCGAGGCCGCCTTCGATGCGGCCAAGGCGCAGGCGATCTTCAAGACCTATGCCGATGCGGCCAAGAAGGTGCCGACCCTGTTCCCGGATTCCTCCAAGACCGGCGGCGAGACCACGGCCGCCTCGAAGATCTGGGAGGATCAGGCCGGGTTCAAGGCTGCCTTCGCCAAGTTCGAGACCGATGCCGCCGCCGGTGCGACCGTCGCGAATCTCGACGGTTTCCGCTCCGCCTTCGGCGGGGCAACGAAGAATTGCGGCACCTGCCACGAGGTCTATCGCATCAAGAAGTGATCGGCTTCGCGGTTGATCAGGGAAGCGGGCGCCAGCGATGGCGGCCCGCTTTTTCGTGGCGGAGGGAGCCTTGGCCGATCAGCGGCGTTGGAAATGGGCCAGTTTGGAATTGCTGCGTTTTCAGGGTTGCCGATGATGCGCCGGCCCGTCCAATCTGTCCGATGTACTGACGGGAGACCTCGATGCTGTTGCTGCGCCGCCTTTTCGTGACTCTCGTTCTTCTGGCGGTGGTGGGTTTCGCGGGCTTCTATGTCCTGACCGATCCGCGCGTGGTTTCGCCCTCGCCGGAAGTTGGCGCGCTGCCGGCAGCGGATATCGAGAACGGCAAGGTGCTGTTTGCGGCCGGCGGTTGTGCCTCCTGCCATGCGACGCCCGGGCAGGACGACAAGCTCCGGCTCGGTGGCGGGCTCGCGCTGGAATCGCCCTTCGGCACCTTCCATGCGCCGAACATCTCGCCGCATACGCGCGACGGCATCGGCAATTGGGGCGTGCAGGATTTCGTCGATGCGATGGCGGCCGGCGTCTCGCCCTCCGGGCAGCATCTCTATCCGTCCTTCCCCTACACCTCCTATCGCCTGATGCCGCCGAAGGCGCTGGCTGACCTTTTCGCCTATATCCGCACGCTGCCGCCGGTCGAGGGCAAGGCGGCTGCGCATGATCTGCGCTTCCCCTTCAACATCCGCCGGGTCGTCGGCGGCTGGAAGCTCCTGTTCTTCGAAGGCGCGTCCTTCCGCCCCGATCCGGGCAAGAGCGAGGTCTGGAATCGCGGCGCCTATCTCGTCAACGGCCCCGGCCATTGCGCGGAATGCCATTCCAACCGCAACGCGCTCGGCGCCGTCATCGCGGCGACCCGCTTCGCCGGCGGGCCGGACCCGGAGGGTAAAGGCTGGGTGCCGAACATCACCCAGTCCGAGAAGGGGCTGGCCAAGTGGTCGAAGGACGAGATCGCCGAGCTCTTGAAGACCGGTTTCACGCCGAGCTTCGACAGCGTCGGTGGCTCGATGGCCGCGGTGGTGCGCAACACCGCGCAACTGCCCGAAGCCGACCGCAAGGCGATGGCGGAATACCTGAAGTCGCTGCCGGCGATCGAAGGGCCGGCACGACCCCAGGCGAAGGCGCCCTGAAGCACCGGGCCGAGGATCGGATGCGCTTCAAAGCCCTGATGGTCGACGTCGATGGCGTCGTGATCGTGCATCCAGATCCGCAGGGATGGTCGGTGCATCTCGAACGCGATCTCGGCCTGCCGCCGGCGCTGTTGCAGTCGGCGTTCTTCGCGCCGCACTGGCCGGACATCATCCTGGGACGGGCCAGCCTGCGCGAACGGCTCGAACCGGTTCTGGCTGAGATCGCGCCGGGCCTCGGCGTAGACAGGCTGATCGCGTACTGGTTCGAGAACGACGCGCATCTAGACCTGGGCCTGCTGGCGCAGCTCGCGCCGATCCGGGCCCGTGGCGTGAAGCTGCATCTCGCCACGGTGCAGGAGCATGAGCGCGCCTACCACATCTGGAACGAGCTCGGGCTCAAGCAGCATTTCGACACCATGCATTATGCGGCCGAAATCGGCTGGGCCAAGCCCGCAGCGCAATTCTTCAGCGCGGCCGCGGCACGATCCGGATTTGCGCCGCGCGAGATCTTTTTCATCGACGACAAGCAGGCGAATGTCGATGCGGCGCGCGCGGAGGGGTGGAGTGCGGCAGTTTGGGACGGCACCAGGCCGCTGGCTGTATTGATGGCTGAGGGTTGAGCAGACGGTGCTGCCGCCTATTCCATCACCGCCGCCTTGAGGATGCAGACCATCAGCGCGGTTCCCGGCTCGTTGCCGACGCAGCGGACGACATGGCGGCGATCGCAGCGATAACGCAGCGTCTCGCCCGCTTTGGCGCGCTGGACGATGTCGCCGACCTCGACCTCGAATTCGCCCGAGGTCACCGAGAGCGATTCGATCGAGCCGCGCTGGTGGCCCTCGGAATCGAGCTCGCCGCCCGGCTCGGCGCTGACCTCGTACCATTGCAGCCATTCGACGGTCTTGATCCAGCCGACGATGGCGAGGCGCAGCTTGCCGTCCTCGGAGACGAGGATCGGGGTGTCGGCGCGAGTGGTCTTGTCGATGAAGGGCTCTTCCTCGGCGCTGGAGAGCACGCGCTCGATCGAGATGTCGAGCGCCTGCGACAGCCGCCAGATCGTCGCCAGCGTCGGATTGGTCTCGTTGCGCTCGATCTGGCTGATGATCGACTTGGCGACGCCGGATTGCTCTGCGAGGTCCGAGAGCGAGAAATTATAGGCCTTGCGCAGGCGCTGGATGGTCTTGCCGAGCTGGCCGGAGATGACCTGAGCCCCGGATTCAAGCTCCCGCCCGCCGCGCTCCTTGGTCTCGATTCCCATCCGTCCGGCCCCTTTTCGACTGTGACGTCGTTTGTAACGGCGGACGATCGTTTGAACAAGCGAACTGTGCCGGACGCGGGGCCGGCGGTTCGCTCATCCTCAGGTCATGCGGCTGGGGCCGACCTCGCGCTGCTCGCGGCGGGCGAGGCCGAGCTGGCGCTCGCGCAGGATCACGTAGATGCCCGACACGATGACGATGGTGGCACCGATCAGGATCGCCAGAGTCGGCCATTCGCCGAACCAGAACCAGCCGATCGCGACCGCCCAGAGCATGGTCGAGTATTCGAAGGGTGCGATCAGCGAGGCGTCTCCATAGCGGTAGGCCTGCACGATCAGGATCTGACCGAGCCCGCCGAGGATGCCGATGAGCACCATCATCGCCGCATCCTGGAGATTGGGCATGTTCCAGCCGATCAGGATGGTCGAGAGCCCGAGCAGGCTGGTCAGCAGCATGAAATAGAAGACGATCGCGCCGGTGCGCTCGGTCGCGGTCAGGAGACGCACCTCGACTGAGGCGAAGGCCGAGCAGAAGGCGCCGGCGAGCCCGAGCATGGCGCCGAGCGCGGCATTACCGCCGACCGGATGGGCGCCGGCGCCCAGATGCGGCGAGAGCATGATGAGCACGCCGACGAAGCCGATCGTCACCGCGCTCCAGCGATAGATGCGCACCTTTTCCTTGAGGACGAGCGCGGCCAGAACCACTACGGCGAGCGGCGCGGCATAGCCGATCGCGACAGCCTCCGAGAGCGGCAGGAACTGCAAGGCTGCGAAGCCGCAGAACATCCCGGTCGAGCCCATGATGCCGCGCTTGAGATGGCCGCGCAGATTGCTGGTCTTCAGGGCGTGAGGCAGCTCGGAGCGCCAGGCGAGCCAGATGAGCAGCGGGATCATCGCGAAGAAGGAGCGGACGAAGACGATCTCGCCGGTCGGATAGCGCGTCGAGATCGACTTGATGCCAGCCGACATCAGCGTGAAGGCCAGCGCCGAGACCAGCTTGAGGGTGATGCCGAGAAGAGGGGACAAAGCGCGCGGCCGAAACAGGGGGACGGTTTCGTGCGAAACCGTCCTTGCTTAGACCATGTCCGGACCGGGAAGCGAAGCGTGAACTCTGCAACCCGGCTAGGCCAATGGCGTGGAGCGGCGTCAGAACGTGCCGCGGAAAGAACCGCCGTCGATCAGGAAGTTCTGGCCGGTGATGTAACCGGCATGGGCGCTGGCGACGAAGGCGCAGAGCTTGCCGAACTCGTCGGGCCGGCCCAGGCGACCGGCAGGCACCGCGGCGAGCCGGCGCTTCACGGCCTCGTCCATGCTGATGCCCTGCATCTCGGCGGCCTTGGTGGTCGCGGTCTTGATCCGATCGGTGTCGAAGACGCCGGGCAGGATGTTGTTGATGGTGACGTTGGCATGCGCGACCTCGCGGGCGACGCCGGAGAGGAAGGCGGTGAGGCCGGCGCGGGCGGCAGAGGAGACGTCGAGCCCGGTCAGCGGGGTCACGACGCTGGCCGAGGTGATGTTGACGATCCGGCCGAAGCCGCGCTCGACCATGCCGTCGATGACGCGCTGCACCAGCTCCAGCGGGGTCGCCATGTTCTGGACGACGCCTTCGAGCAGGCCTTCCCGCGTGACCTGGCGGAAGGGCTTGGGCGGCGGGCCGCCATTGTTGTTGACGAGGATGTCGGGGTTCGGCGCAGCCGCCAGCAGCGCGTCCTGACCGGCCTTGGTCGAGACGTCGGCGACGACAGCGATGACGGTCGCGCCGGTCGCTGCCCGGATCGCGGCGGCGGTCGCTTCCAGCGTCTTGGCGTCGCGGCCGTTGATGACGACGGTGCAGCCGGCCTGCGCCAGCGCTTCGGCGCAGCCGCGGCCCAGTCCCTTGCTGGAGGCGCAGACGATGGCCGTGCGGCCGGCAATTCCAAGATCCATGATGGTCTCCGATCAGCAGGGAGGTATTCGAGGTCTCTACCCTGAACACGGATTGGCCGCGCCGTCATCAAAGCGCAACGCAAATCAGACACACGGCCCTCGCATCGCAGCAGCAGGGGCTTTCCGGCATGAGCGACGAGGACAACAGCAAGCGGGTCCGCAGCATCTTCATCTCGGATCTGCATCTGGGCACCCGCGGGGCGCAGGCCGATCTCGTGCTGGAGTTCCTGCGCGCCTATGATGCGCCGCAGATCTATCTCGTCGGCGACATCATCGACGGCTGGCGCCTGAAGAGCGGCTGGTACTTCCCGCAGGCGCATAACGACGTGATCCAGAAGCTTCTGCGCAAGGTGCGCAAGGGCTCGAAGCTGATCTACGTCACCGGAAACCACGACGATTTCCTGCGCGACTTTACCGGCCTGCAGTTCGGCGGCATCACGCTGGTCGACGAGATCGTCCACGAGACCGCCGACGGCAAGCGCATGCTCGTCATCCATGGCGACCTGTTCGACCTCGTCGTGCGCAATGCCAAATGGCTCGCGCTGCTCGGCGACTGGGCCTACACGGTCGCACTCGCACTCAACATGGCGATCAACCGGGTGCGCCGCGTGCTCAGGCTGCCGCACTGGTCGCTCTCGGCCTGGGCCAAGGCCAAGGTCAAGAACGCGGTGAACTATATCGGCGAGTTCGAGACCTGCCTCGCCGCCGAGGCGCGCCGCCACAAGGCCGATGGCGTGATCTGCGGCCATATCCACCATGCCGCGCATCGCGAGATCGAGGGGCTGACCTATATCAATACCGGCGACTGGGTCGAAAGCTGTACCGCCTTCGTCGAGCACGAGGACGGCCGGTTCGAGCTGATCCGCTGGCCGCAGGGCCGGGCGAAGACGACGCCGGCCGTGCCGGTTGCGGTGTCGGCGCGACCGGCTTCGGTCCGGGACCTGATCGAGGCCGCGTGATGCGTGTGCTCGTCGCGACCGACGCCTGGCGCCCGCAGGTCAACGGCGTCGTGCGCTCGCTGGAGCAGATGATCGCGGCGGCTCCGGGATTTGGGATCACGGCACAGGCGCTGACGCCGGAGGGCTTCCATCAGGTCGGCCTGCCGAGCTACCCCGATATCCGCCTCGCCCTGGCGACGCGCCGGGCGCTGGCTGCGCGCATCGCCGATTTCGCGCCGGATCATATCCATATCGCGACCGAGGGGCCGATCGGCTGGCTGACGCGGGCCGTCTGCCTCGCCCAGAAACGGCCGTTCACGACGAGCTATCACACGCGCTTCCCGCAATATATCGCGGCGCGCTGGCCGATACCCGAGAGCTGGAGCTACCGGCTGCTGCGCCGTTTCCACGGACCTGCCGCCGCCGTGATGGTCTCGACCGCGACGGTGGAGGAGGAACTGCGCCAGCACGGCTTCGAGAAGCTGGTGCGCTGGGGGCGCGGCGTCGATGTCGGCCTGTTCCACCCGCGCCCGCAGAGCCTGCTCGACCTGCCGCGGCCGATCTTCCTCTATGTCGGGCGTGTCGCGGTCGAGAAGAATGTCGAGGCCTTCCTGTCGCTCAAGCTGCCGGGCAGCAAGGTGGTGGTCGGCGACGGGCCGGCGCGGGGCGATCTCGAACGCGCTTTTCCCGAAGCGTGCTTCCTCGGCCTGAAGGAGGGCGAGGAGCTGGCGGGTATCTATGCCTCCTCCGACGTCTTCGTCTTTCCGAGCCTGACCGACACGTTCGGCATCGTTCTGCTGGAGGCGGCGGCGAGCGGGCTGCCGGTCGCCGCCTTTCCGGTGCAGGGGCCGCGCGATGTCTTTGCCGGCAGCGGCGCGGCGGTGCTGGACGAGGATCTGCGCAGTGCTGCGATGAAGGCGCTCAGGGTGCCGCGCGAAGCCTGCCTGGATCTGGCCGCGCGCCATAGCTGGGCCGCAAGCGCCGCGCAGTTCTATGGCCATATCCGGCGCGTGGCGCGCGAGGCCGGCTATCTGCCGCGCGAGCCGGAGGCCGCGACCACTACGGCGCTCACAGCCTTCGCGAGCGGGCGTGGCGGGGAAGGGCGCGGGCAGCCGCGGCACCTGACGGCTTGAGCTGGGCGCGGAAGCCGTCGCGCCGCTCATGCACGGAGGCGATGACGAGGCCCATCGGCACGCCGAGCCCGACCAGAGCCGCTTCCGACAATTGCAGGCTGGCCTCGATCGTCTCCGGCACCGCGTCGTTCACGCCGATCTCGTAGAGATGGCGGGCATGGGTGGCGTCGCGGGCGCGGGCGACGATCACGATGTCGGGCTTCAGCGAGCGCGCGGCGAGGACGATGGCGTCGACGGCGCGAGGATTGTCGATCGTCACGATCAGGGCGGTCGCTTCCTCCAGGCCGCAGAGGCGCAGGAATTCGGGCTTGGTCGCGTCGCCGTAATAGGCGGGGCGCCCGGCACGCCGCTGCGCGGTGATCAGCGAGGCATCCGCGTCGATGACAATATGGGACTTGCCGTGCTCGTCCAGCATCGAGCCGACGAGGCGTCCGACGCGGCCGCCGCCGACCACGATAGCGCGGGGCGTGTGATCGTCCGGTGGCAAGATGGCGGCTTCGTCGGGCAATATGACGGGTGCGGCCAGCTTCTGCGCGAGATTGCGGGCGATGCGGGCCAGCAGCGGCAGTGCGACCATGGTGAGCGAGACAGCGGCCAGCACGATGCTGGTCGCGCCGGGGTCGATCAACTCGGCGCCGGTCGCGGCATTGAGCAGCACGAAGGCGAACTCGCCGCCCGGTGCGACCAGTATCGCCGTTTCGAGCGCCGTCGCCGTGGCGAGCCGGAAGCGGCGCGCGAGCACGAAGATGATGGTGCCCTTGACCAGGACGAGGCCGATGGCGCCGCCAAGGATCGCGAAGGGATGAGCCGCGATATCGGCCGGGTTCACGCCCATGCCGACGGTGAGGAAGAAGACGCCGATCAGCAGCGACTTGAACGGGTCGATCGTGACCTCGATCGCGCGGCGGAATTCGGTCTCGGCCAGCAGCAGCCCGGCGATGAAGGCCCCCAACCCCATCGACAGACCAGCGGCTGCGGCAATGAGGCCGGTGCCGAGTGCGACCAGCAGCGTCGCCGCCATGAAGCTCTCGGTCGAATCGGTCGAGGCGACCAGACGGAAGAGCGGGCGTAGCGCCAATCGGCCGATGACGACGATCGTCGCGATTGCCGCAAAGGCCTGGATGAAGGCCTGCGCGAGACCGGCGAGCAGCGAGCCCGAGCCGTTCTGGGCATCGAGCACGTTGATCAGGAACAGCAACGGGATGACGGCGAGGTCCTGGCAGAGCAGGATCGCGAAGCTGGAGCGGCCGGCCGAGGTCGTCATCCGCTTCTTCGCCGCCAGCAGTTCGACGACCATCGCGGTCGAGGACAACGCAAGGCCGAAACCGATGATGAGGGCCGCCGCCGCCGGTTGGCCGAGCGCATAGGCGGCAAGCCCGATCACGGCGGCGCAGAGCCCGACCTGGCCGAGGCCGAGCCCGAAGACGAGGCGCTTCATCGTCATCAGGCGCTCGAAGGAGAGTTCCAGCCCGATGACGAAGAGCAGGAAGGCGACGCCGAGCTCGGCCGGGCCGGCGAGTGCCTCGGCATTAGAGACAGTGATCGTGCTCAGCAGCGGAACCGTCGAGACCAGGCCACCGAGGCCGAACGGGCCGAGCAGGGCGCCACAGGCGATGAAGGCGATGATCGAGTTGACCTTCAGGCTCTTTGCCAGCGGCACGACCACGCCGGCCGTCGCGAGCACGACGACGGCGTCCTTGTAGACGGAAGGGTCGACTGTTCCGGCCAAAGGGCTGACCTTGCGATTCGAGGGATTGCGGGATGCGCCGGCAATTCTTGCGGTTTGCGGCGGCGCAGCACAACCTTGGAATCGTTGTCGCGGAAAGAAATTCGCCTTGCGGCGCGAGCCTTTAGGCAGGGGTGCTTAGGTGCCGCTGGCGAAAAAAGCCGTTTCCGCGCCCGCAAAGGATGGGTTAGCGTCCCGCCGCTATCTCAAAAGGACCACCCATGCGCTTTGCCGGCACCGAAAACTACGTCGCGACCGAAGATCTCACCGTCGCCGTCAATGCCGCGATCCGGCTGGAGCGCCCACTGCTGGTGAAGGGCGAGCCCGGCACCGGCAAGACGGTTCTGGCCGAGGAGATCGCCGCGGCGCTCGGCGCGCCGCTGATCACCTGGCACATCAAGTCGACGACCAAGGCGCAGCAGGGCCTCTACGAATACGATGCGGTGAGCCGCCTGCGCGACAGCCAGCTCGGCGATCCCCGCGTCTCCGAGATCGGAAACTACATCAAGCGCGGCAAGCTCTGGGAGGCTTTCGCCGCGCCCGTCCGCCCGGTGCTGCTGATCGACGAGATCGACAAGGCCGATATCGAGTTCCCCAACGACCTGCTGCTCGAGCTCGACCGCATGGAATTCCATGTCTACGAGACGGCTGAGACGATCAAGGCGGCGCAGCGGCCGGTGATGATCATCACCTCCAACAACGAGAAGGAGCTGCCGGACGCGTTCCTGCGCCGCTGCTTCTTCCACTATATCCGCTTCCCCGATGCCGAGACGATGCAGGCGATCGTCGAGGTGCATTTCCCCGGCATCAAGAAGCGCCTGATGGAGGAGGCGCTGCGCCTGTTCTTCGAGGTGCGCGAGGTGCCCGGCATCAAGAAAAAGCCCTCGACCTCGGAACTGCTCGACTGGCTGAAGCTGCTCGTCGCCGAGGATATCGGGCCGGAAGTGCTGCGCGAGCGCGACCCGCGCAAGCTGATTCCGCCGCTGCACGGGGCGCTGCTGAAGAACGAGCAGGACGTTTCGCTGTTCGAGAAGCTCGCCTTCATGGCGCGGCGCGAGAGCCGGTGAGGCCGATGCCCGGCTCGCAAGCCGGGATCGCCGTGGCGAGATCGACCTTGGGGTCGATCGCGCGCACCGCCTCGGTCAGGTCGAAGTCGCGCATGAGCAGGACATAGTCCTGTGTCTCCGAAGTCTTGAGATAGCCGGTCATGGTGACCGGCTTGGCGGAGAGTTCGCCGAGCCGGCAGGCCTTGTCCGCGCCGAGCGAGAGGCTGCCGCGATTACCGCTCTGCTGCGGCCCGGCAAACATTTCCTCGCGGAAGGCTCCCAGCCGCGCCACGTCCGCCGAGCTCAGTTTGAACAGCGTGAAGTGCCGCCCCGGGGCGATCAGCACCGGCAACGAGGCGAGTTCCGTCGCGTCGCGCACCTCCTCCAGTACCACCTTGCGCTCATGACGGCCGCCATCCTTCGGCAGGGCTGCGATCGTCATCGTGACGCCGCCAGGCAGCGGACGGATATCGGCCGGCAGGCTGATTCCGGCCCGCAACTGCGAGAGGTCGGTGGTCTTGATGTCGATCTTCGCCAGTTTCGGCAGCGAGGTCAGCGGAACATGCCCGCAGCCGGCGAGCAGGCTGGCGAGGAGGAGGCAGGCAGGTGAGGCGATACGCATGGCGGCTCTTCGGATGTGATTGCCTTTGACATTTATAAATTCATCTCTTAGTTTAATTTTGTCAACCGAGGGAATAATCATGCCGATGTCGTTTCAGCCTCCGGCCACGTTTTCGGAGGAGGCCGCTGCGCGGCTGCGCAACGTCAGCCGATACGCGCGCGCCTTCTGCTATGCGGCGGGATCGCTCATGTTCTTCGGGCTGGTCTGGTTGTGGACCGACGCTCAGGCGCTCGCTCATTACGCTCGCAGTGCGATAGGGCTCGGAGACGCCGTGCTGGCCCCTTCGGTCCGGGGCTATTGGATGGCGTTCGGCCTCGCCTGGATCCCGGCCGGACTTTTCATTCTGGCGATGCTGCAACTGGGGCGCCTGTTCCGGGCGTTCGGCGAGGGCAGGGTCCTGGTCGAGGAGAACGCCGCCGGGCTGCTGCGCGTCGGCTGGCTTCTGGCCTGCTTCGGTGCGACGACGCCGATCGTCCGCACCTTGCAGAGCATCGCTCTGACCTTCGACAATCCCCCGGGACAGCGGCATCTTGCGATCACGCTCGATCCCGGGATCTTTGCCGCGCTGGCCGCCGCCGCCGCGCTCATCGCCTTCGGCCATGTGTTGCGGGAGGCGATCCGGCTGGCGGACGAGAATCAGAGTTTCGTGTAAGCCGGCATCATGCCCGTCGTCGTCGAACTCGATGTCATGCTCGCGCGCCGCAAGATGCGTTCGAAGGAACTCGCCCAGCGGATCGACCTGACCGAACAGCAGGTCTCGCAGCTGAAGTCGGGAAAGGTGCGCGGCATGCGCTTCGACACGCTGTCGCGCATCTGCGACGTGCTTCAGTGCCAGCCGGGCGATCTGCTGCGCTACGAGCCGGGGCCTGAAGCCGAAGGGGACTGATTGCCGACAGTTCGGCCGGCTGCAATGCGCCAGGATGGTTTGCGTCAGCCGAGGCCAAGCAGTGGGCGGGCCTTCAGCGCGGCGATCAGCGCTGTCGCGGTCACGCAGGCATAGACGAGTGCGAAGGCATCGACGCTGCGCAGCGCTATGGTGCGCCCGAGCAGCGAGGCGAGCAGCGCGAAGGCCGGAACGATCTGCATCGCATGGAGTGCCAGGAAATGGGCTAGGCGCAGGTCGCCCGCGGTCAATGACCAGCCGAAGAAGGGGATGACTGCTGCGCCCGGCATCGGCGTGCCGACCGTGTGCCCGCTGGCCGAACTGATGATGGCACCGGAGAGGAGGCCGAGGCCGCAGGTCAGGGCGAGGCCGAGGACGAGCGAGCGGCGCAGCGCCGGGGGCATCGGCGCAGCATCGCGGCGGGCGAGGCCATAGGCCAGCACGCCGCTCGCGGCTGTGAAGAGCACGGCGGCGACGCCCATCGCGGCATAGAGGATGATCGCCGCCACGCCGTCCTGGTTGTAATGCGAGGCTTCGCCGCGTGAGGCGCGCCAGGCGATGTAGACGAGCTCGAAGAAGAGCAGCCCGATCACCGGCCAGACCGTGAAGCGGCCGAGCCGAGAGCGCTGGAAGGCCTCGCTAGTCAACGGCAGCAGCACTGCGAAGGACAGGAGATAGACCGCGATCGAGATCTCGAACTTCAGTGGCTTGAGCCAGACATTGTCGCCGTTGAACAAGCGCGGATCGACGGCATGGGCGAGCAGCGTCGGGATCACGAGCAGAAGCATTGCGATTCCGGCCGCCGTCAGCCGCGGCTCCCATTCCAGTGCCCGGAACGGTCCCGGCAGCCGCGCCAGGAAGCGCGGGATACGGTCCTCCGACGCGATGGTGCGGCTGATGGCGATCAGGCGATAGAGCAGGTAGCCGGCCGGGCCGAACAGGAAAGTGAGAGCGAGAACCGGGATCATCGCCCAATGCGGTAGGCCTTCGCGCTGGGACTGGCCAAGCAGCCATGCGCCGATTAGCAGGTCGAAGGCGAGAAAATGGACCCAGCCTGCCAGCAGCAGTGGCCGTGAGGCGAAGAGCGATGCGACAGCGTCGAGCGAGGAGAAGCCGCCGGCCGCGTCATGCCAGAACACGGCGATCAGGACGAAATAGCCGAGCGAGAGAAGCGTGGGGATGACGAGGCCGGCGATGGCTCGGCCGAGGCGCCAGTGCGGCAGACAGATCAGGAGAAGCCAGCCCGCGATCGCGAGCTGGCCGGCCATCGAAAACGCAGCGTCCGACGTCAAAGGCGGCATGATATCCTCAAATCTTGACAGTGTTCAGTTGCGAGTTGGTTCTGGCGCGCTATCTTGACGCCGTCAAGATAATTTTGACGCTGTTAAGATTGAGGAGGCCGCGATGGCCGATGCTCCGGCGCCGGCCGTGCGCGGGCACTATCACCACGGCTCCTTGCGGGAGGCGATGATCGCCGCGGCCGAGGAGGTGCTGGCGGAGCGCGGGCTCGGCGGCTTCACTCTTCGCGAATGCGCCCGTCGGGCAGGGGTCTCGCCCGCGGCACCGGCACACCATTTCGGCAACCTGACCGGGCTGCTCACCGCGATCGCGACGCTGGGCTTCATCGATCTGGGGACGGCGATGGAAGCGGCCGTCGCGACGGCGCAGGAGCAGGGGCGCAGTAGGCTCGCCGCGATCGCGTGCGCCTATGTCGAGACGGCGCTGGCCAATCCCGGCCGCTTCCGCGTGGTCTTCGGACAGCGTGGCATCGACCGGGAGGATGTCGGCTGCCAGATGGCCTCGGGCCGCGCCTTCGGCATCCTGCTGCGAGAGGTCCGATCGGCCGCTGGCCGGCCGCCATTGCCTGCCATGGACCAGAAGCCGCCGGCGAATGTGCTCGCTTCCGATCTGCCGGAGGTGTTGCTGGCCTGGTCGGCTGTCCACGGTTTCTCGACCCTGCTGATCGACGGGGCGCTGGATTTCCTCAACGAGGGGAGCGATCGTGAGGCGTTCGTCGAAAAGCATGCGGCCCGGCTGTTTGCGTTGCTGGCCTCGGTGCTTCACGTGACGCAGGGGCTCGCAAAAGCCGACGCCCGCGATTAGGTTCTGCTCATGCGACGCCTCATGCTACTGCGCCACGCCAAGTCCCACTGGCCCACCGGTGTGGCCGACCGCGACCGACCGCTCGCGGCACGGGGGCGCGAGGCCGCTCCCGTGATGGGGCGCTATCTCGCCGACGAATTGCTGCTGCCCGATCTCGTGCTGGTCTCGCCTGCGAAGCGCACGGTCGAGACCTGGGAGATGGTGGCGCCGATGCTGCCGGAACGGCCGCCCGTCCAGTTCGAGCCGCGGATCTACGAAGCCAAGACCGAGCGCCTTCTCGATGTCGTGCAAGAGGTCGAGGGCGATGTCCGCACGCTCCTGCTGATCGGTCACAACCCCGGCTTCGAGGAACTGGCGCATCTGCTCACCGGGCATGGCGACCGCTATGCGTCGGCACGGATGAGCCAGAAATACCCGACCTGCGGGCTGGCCGTGATCGATTTCGCCACCGAGCACTGGTACGCGGTCGCAGCGCGGGAAGGACGGCTCGACCGCTTCGTCACCCCCGGCTCGCTCGGCGAAGGCCCGGACGAATGATCACCGCGGCATCGTGAGCGACACCTCCTATCTCGACAGTGCCCGCAACGCGGCTCTCGCCTTCGGCGACAGCCTGCTCGGGCTTGCGCGGCCGCGCCTGCGGATCGGCGTCACCGGGCTGTCGCGCTCGGGCAAGACGGTCTTCACCACCGCCTTGATCCAGAACCTGATCGAAGGCGCGAAGCTGCCGGTGCTGAAAGCGGCCTCCGAGGGCCGGATCGCCCGCGTGCGACTGGTGCCGCAGCCCGACCCGGACGTGCCGCGCTTTCCCTACGAGGCGCACCGCGCCGCGATGAACGGCGAGGGGCGGCGCTGGCCGGAATCGACGCGGCGTATTTCCGAGCTCAGGGTCGAGATCGACTACGAGAGGGCGGCCGGCTGGTTCAAGGGGCCGGCGACGCTGACGCTCGACATCGTCGACTATCCCGGCGAATGGCTGCTTGATCTCGCCCTGATCGGGCAGGACTACAAGGACTGGTCGGCGCAGGCCATCGCCGATGCCCGCAAGGCGCATCGGCGCAAGGCCGCCGCCGAGTGGCTGGCCGATCTGCTCGGCCGCGACCCCGAGGGGGCGCCGGACGAACTGGCGGCAGAGGTGGCGAGCGACCTGTTCAAGGGCTACCTGGCTCGCCTACGGGCCGATCCGGAAGCGGTTGCAGTCACGCCGCCCGGGCGCTTCCTGATGCCCGGCGATCTCGAGGGCTCGCCGGCTCTCACCTTCGCCCCGCTCGATCTCGGCCATGACGGGCAAGTGCGGCCGGGCACGTTGGCGGCGCTGATGGCGGAGCGCTTCGAGGCCTATAAGCGCGTCGTGGTCGCGCCATTCTTCCGCGATCACTTCGCAAGGCTCGACCGGCAGATCGTGCTGGTCGACGTGCTGGCGGCTCTCGATGCCGGGGCGCCGGCCCTGGCCGATCTCGAAACCGCGCTGGGGCAGGCGCTCGCGGCCTTCTCGGTCGGGCGCAATTCCTGGCTCACGAGCCTGTTCGCGCCGCGGATCGAGCGTGTGCTCTTCGCCGCGACCAAGGCCGACCATATCCACCATAGCAGCCATGACCGGCTGGCGGCGGTGATGTCGCATCTGGTCGGGCGGGCGCTGTCGCGGGCGCAAGGGGCGGGCGCGCAGGTCGAGGCGATGGCGCTGGCCGCGGTCCGGGCGACGCATGAGGTGCGGATCAAGGAAGGCCGCGAGGAATTGCCGGCTATTGCCGGCGTGCCGGAGGCGGGCGAGACGATCGACGGGCAGGTCTTCGACGGCATCGCGGAAGCGGCAATCTTCCCCGGCGAATTGCCGGAGCGACCCGAGGCGATCTTTGACCCGAAGGCGCATTGGCAGGTCAGGGCGCCGCGCTTCCGGCCGCCGCTGGTCGGGCCGGATGCGGGCGGGCGCCAGAAGCCGCCGCCGCAGATCCGCCTCGACCGTGCGCTGGAATTCCTGATCGGCGACAAGCTGGCATGAACGTGGTTTCGCGATGAGCAAGGCACCGCGCGCGATCCGTCTCGACAACCCGAAGCCGGGTGAACCGGCCGGCGAGGTCCCGATCCGGCAGGGCGATCTCGCGATCCTGCCCGAGAGCGAGCCGATCGATGCCATGGCTCCCGTCGTGCCGGTGAAGCCCAAACGGCGCTTCTCCTGGGGTTCGCTGTTCGTGGCGGGGCTGTCCGGCTTTCTGGCGCTGGCGGCCGGCGTCTGGGTCGAGAACACCATCCGCGCGCTGATGAGCCAGAACCCGTTGCTCGGCTATGCTGCGCTGGTCTGCGCCGTCGTCGCGACGCTGGCGTTGCTGGTCATGCTGGCGCGGGTGCTGCGCGACATCCTGCGCGAGCGCAAGGTCGAGGCGCTGCGCGAGCGTGCGGTTGCGGCGCTGGTTGGCGGCACGCCCGACGAGGGCCGCGCGATCGCCGGAGAACTCGTCACGCTCTACAAGGGGCGGGCGCAGGCCGCGCAGGGCCGCGCCGCGCTGCAGGAGGCGCTGCCGCAGCTCTTCGCTGCGCGCGACATGCTGACGGTGGCGGAGCGCAGCCTGCTGGCACCGCTCGATGCGCTGGCGACCGCCCAGATCGCGCAGGCGGCGCGGCGCGTCTCGCTGGTCACGGCCGTGAGCCCGCGGGCGCTGGTCGACGTCCTCTTCGTGCTGGTCGCCTGCGCGCGGCTGCTGCGCTCCATCGCCGGCATCTATGCCGGGCGGCCGGGAACGCTCGGCCTGCTCAGGCTGGCGCGGCAGGTGATGAACCACCTCGTCCTGACCGGCGGCATGGCGGCGGGCGATGCCGTAATTCAACAGGTGCTCGGGCAGGGGCTCGCCGCCCGGCTTTCGGCCAAGCTCGGCGAGGGTGTGATCAACGGAATGCTGACCGCCAGGATCGGGCTCGCCGCGCTCGCGGTCTGTCGGCCCCTGCCTTTCGTCGAAGCGGCCGCGCCGACATTGTCGGATGTCGCGGGCGATCTCGGCGGGTGGCGGGGCGGCAAGGACGAAGAAGCCTGAACCCGGCAGAATCTGCCGGCAAGGGCGAATTTGCCCGGCTCGGACTGCCGCTAAACCTTTCGTAAACGATCCAACTCTTTGAAATCGCATGAAGCCTCGCATGGCACGCGCCGTGCAGAACCTTGCCTCGAGTTGTGGGCTGCCCTTGGGGGGCTGCCGGTCGAGGTGAGGGTTCCATGGGTGTTTTCAGTGCGCTGACGACGGCAGTTTCGGGAATGACGGCGCAGTCCTATGCGCTCGAGAACATCTCCGGAAACATCGCCAATTCCCGGACGGCGGGCTACAAGCGGGTCGACACCGCCTTTGCCGATCTCGTGCCGGATGCGGCGCTGCGGCGCCAGGTCGCCGGCTCGGTCCAGGCTTTCAGCCAGGCGACGAACTCGATCCAGGGCGATCTCAACCCGACTCGCATCGACACCAATATCGCGATCAACGGCGATGGCTTCTTCGTGGTCGACCAGCGCCAGAGCGGCGTCGGCGCCAACACGCAGTTCTCGAACAGCAATCTCTTCACGCGGCGCGGCGATTTCGACTTCGACGCGAACGGCTATCTCGTCAACGGCGCCGGCTACTACCTCAAGGGTCTGAAAATCGACCAGGTGACCGGCCAGCTGATCGGCACGCAGCCGGACGTGCTGCGCATCACCAAGGAGCAGTTCCCGGCCAAGGCGACGACCTCGATCGAGTACCGCGCCAATATCCCGGCCGTGCCGGCGACGACCCAGAAGACGCAGGGCGGCACCGAATTCCTCAATGCCGCCTCGGTCACCGCGGCGGGCACGGCGCCCAACCCCTATGCTGGCAACGCCGCCGTCATGGGCAACAATATCAGCAGCTTCCTGGCGACCTCGATCCCTGGCGGGTCGGTCACCGTCTATGACACGCTCGGCAAGGCCACCAGCGTCGAGATGCGCTGGGCCAAGATCGACAACGGCAACCCGGCCGCGGTGCCGCCGACGACGGGCACCTGGGGCCTGTTCGTAGCCCAGGACACCAGCGCGACGGGCGCCGGCCAGGTCGCCTATGTTCAGGCCAGCCAGCCCGTCACCTTCGGCACGACCGGCCAGATGGTGACCCCGGCGACCGGGGACATCACCCTGCCGACCATGACGATCAACGGCACCACCATCACCGGCATCAACCTGACGACCGGCGGCAATGGCGTGACCCAGAACGGCGATGTCAGCGGCCAGATCGACGCGCGCAGCATCCGCCAGGATGGCTACACCGCCGGCACGCTCGACCGCGTCTCGGTCTCGGCCGAAGGCCAGGTGATCGGCACCTTCAGCAACGGCCAGGTCGTGGCGCTCGCGCAGGTCTCGGTCGCCCGCTTCAACGCCGACAACTCGCTGAAGCGGCTCGATGGCGGCGCCTTCGAGGAGACGATCGAATCCGGCCCGCCGATCATCGGTCTCGGCACCTCGCAGATGGTCGGCGGCAGCGTCGAGCAGTCGAACACGGACATCGCCGACGAATTCTCGAAAATGATCGTCACCCAGCAGGCCTATTCGGCCAACACCAAGGTCATCACCACCGCCCAGGAAATGCTGAGCGCGGTGTTCAACATCATCCGCTGACCGGCGCATCTGCCTAAGCGGCGGCCCAGAAGGGCCGCCTCTCGCAACAGGAGTTGACGATGGGCATCAGCACTTCCCTCAACACGGCGATCAACGGGCTCAATGCCACGCAGGTCGGCATCGGCATCGTCTCGCAGAACGTCGCCAATGCGGGAACGACGGGCTATGTCCGGCGGACGGTCTCGACGGCCGACAGCCTGTCCGGCCGCACGGTCGGCGTGCAGAGCACGCAGGTCCAGCGGCTGCTCGACAAGATCGTCCAGCACCAGCTCTGGCAGGAAGCGTCGGGTGCCGGCTACACCTCGACACGCGCGAGTGCGCTCTCGAACCTCGACAAGCTCTACGGCGCGCCCGGCAGTGCCACGGCGCTCGACACGGTCTTCAACAAGTTCACGAACGCGTTGCAGGCGCTCCAGAACGACCCGTCATCCTACAGCCTGCGCTCGCAGGTGATCGACAATGCGACGCAGCTCGCGCGCCAGCTCAATACGCTTTCCAGCGGTGTGCAGGCGCTGCGCAGCCAGGCCGAGAACGGCATCGCGACCGGCGTCGCCAAGGTCAACGACCTGCTCGGCGCGCTCTCGAAGGTCAACGCGCGCATCGTCGGCAGCCCGAACGACAGCGCGACCGCTGCCCTGAAAGACCAGCGCGACCTGATCCTGTCCGAGCTGTCGCAGTATGTCGACATCAAGACGACGGAGGACGCACGCGGGTCGGTGAGCATCGTCACCAGCTCGGGGACACAGCTCTTCGACGGGCAGGCCGCCGTTACCTTCACGTTCGACGAGCATCCCGGGCTGGGGCCGGAAGACCAGTGGAACATCGACCCGACGCAGCGGGGCGTCGGCACGATCAAGATCAGGGATGCGTCCGGAAACGTCTCCGACGCCATCGCCAACCGAATCTTCCGTTCCGGCGAGATCGCGGCCAATATCGAGCTGCGCGACAAGACGCTGGTCCAGGCTCAGGCGCAGCTCGACGAGATCGCCGCCCAGATGGCGAAGGCGCTCTCGGAGAACTCGCTCCCCAGCACGGCGTTTCCGCCATCCCCGGCGGCGCCGACCGGTCTCGATCTGGATCTCGGCTTCGATCCCACCAGGCAGCGCCTGAACACGCTGACCTTCGATTACACCCCGACGCCGCCCGGCCCGACGAGACACTTCTCGTTCGTCAATGCGCCGGCGGGAACGACCTTGCCGGCCAGCACCGATCCGAACACAACGGTGATCGCGATCGACTTCTCGGCCGGTCCGGCTTCGGTCGCCGCCCAGATCCAGAACGCGCTCGATACCAATGGCGCGACCGGCTTCACGGTTGCCAACCCCGCCGGCTCGACGCTGCGGATCACCGAGCCGGGCGGCCGTGTTGCCGGGCTTGGTGCCAAGACCAGCGTGCTCACAGCCGATGCCGCGACGCCGGGGATGCCGCTCTTCGTCGATGCGGACAACAAGCCTTTCGTCGCCTCCTATGACGAGGCCACGCGCAAGACCGGCCTGGCGGCGCGTATCGCGGTCAACGCCGATGTCATCAAGGACCGGTCGCTCCTGGTCGGCCCGGCGGGCACGGCGGCCGGCGATACGACGCGACCCAAGGCATTGCTCAACAGCCTGACGAGCAGCGTTCGCAGCTTCGACAACTCCTCCTCGCCGGACGGGTCGACGGCGCAGTTCTCCGGAACGCTCACCAATTTTGTCCAGCGCGTGGTGTCCTCGCAGGGACAGGCGGTCGAGGCCGCCAAGCGCCTCAACGAGGGCCAGCAGGTCGCGCTCGCCTCGATCCAGAGTCGCTTCCAGGAAACGTCGCAGGTCAATGTCGATCAGGAAATGTCGATGCTGATCGAGCTCCAGACCGCCTATGCCGCCAATGCCCGCATCATCTCCACGGTGAAGGAGATGATGGACGTGCTGATGAGAGTGTGAGGCCACGATGACCATCACCAGCTACGGCACCGGCGCCTACCGCGCGGCCAAGCCCAACGAATACGTTTCGACGCGGGCGCAGTTCGACGACCTCCAGCGCCAGCTCTCCACCAAGCAGCGCAGCACCAGCTATGGCGATCTCGGCATCGACCGGCGCGTCAGCCTCGACCTGAACGGCAAGATTTCGCAGATCGATTCCTGGCTGAGCGGCATCGAGCTGAGCAATGTCAATCTGAAGCTCTCTTCGCAGAGCGTCGAGAATTTCGCGAAGCTCGCCACCGAGTCGCGCAACGACATGCGCTCCAACAGCTATGTGCCGGCGGCCGGCGGCCGCACCGCGCCGCAGGTGCTGGCCGAGGAGAAGTTCAAGCAGACGCTCGATCTGCTGAATACCGCGGTCAACGGCCGCTATCTGTTTTCCGGCAAGACTTCCGACACGCAGCCGACCGCGAGCTTCGACGAGATCATGAACGGCGATGGGGCCGGCAAGGTCGGGCTCAGGCAGCTGATCGAAGAGCGCAGGCAAGCCGATGTCGGTTCCGGCCTCGGGCGGTTGACGACGACCATGCCGACCACGACGAGCGTTACGGTCACCGACGAAGCCTCCGCCTATGGTTTCAAGCTGGCCGGAGCCACGTCGAGCGGCGCGGCGATCGCCGTGACATACGGCAATGGCGCGCCTTCGAACGTCGCGGCCGACGTGACGGCGCAGCCCCAGCCGGGCGACAAGGTCAGCCTCAAGCTCACCTTGCCCGATGGCACGCAGGAAGACATCGTTCTCACCGCCCGGGCCGCCGGAACCAACGGTTCGGCGGCCGAGACCTTCCAGATCGGGGCGACGACGACCGATACCGCCAACGCGTTGAAGGCATCGATCGAAGCTGCTCTCGATCGGGAGGCGAAGACGACGTTGCCCGCGGCATCCGCCCAGGTGGCAGCCTCGGACTTCTTCGCCGGCAGCCCGAACAACCCGCCGAAGCGGGTACCGGGCCCGAATTTCGCCACGACGCTCGCGCCGCCGAGCAATGCGGGCACCGCCGCGACGACGGTGACCTGGTATCGCGGCGACGACGGCAGCGACCCCGCCCGCAGTACCGCGACAGTCCAGGTCGACCAGGGACAGGTCGTCGGCACGGGCGCGCGGGCCAACGAGCAGGCCTTCCGCGTCGGATTGGCGCAGTTCGCGGTCATGTCGATCATGAATTTCCCGGCCAGCGACCCCAATTCGCAGGCGGGCTACGACGCGATGGCGTCACGGGTTGGCGATCAGCTCGGCTTCGGCGGGGCGACTCAGAAGCCGGCGGAGATCATAACGGAGCTGGGCTCGGCCCAGACGGCGCTCGCCGCCGCCAAGGAACGCCACCAGAGCACCAAGAACTACCTGGACACGACGCTCTCCGGTATCGAGACCGTCACGACCGAGGAGGTCGCCACGCAGATCCTGTCGCTGCAGACGCAATTGCAGGCGAGCTACCAGGTCACCTCTATGCTTTCGAAGCTGTCCCTGACCAATTTCCTCTGAACGCCGCCGGAAGGGACGTTCAACCCACACGAAAACGCCGCCCGGAAGGGCGGCGTTTTCGTGTGTCTGGTGATGTGGCGTCGGCGGGCGACTTAGCGCCCGCGCAGGCCAGCCGCGATATCGCGATTGATGCTGACCAGAATGCCCAGGGATTGCGGTTTCGGGTCGGCCGAGATCTTGAAGGTCTGGTTGAAGATGAAATTGGCGAGGCTGAGGATATTGGTCTTGATGCCGACCGGGAGGGGATTGTCCTCGGCGATCACGGCGGAGACCAGCAGGGTCCACAGCCGGCGGTTATAGGTCAGCGCCTCGTCCAGCTCGCGCTCGCGCAGGTTCCAGTCGTCGGCGACGGCCTGGAGCCGGGTGGCGGCCTTGATCAGGAGGGAGGCCTCGAGCTCGCGAGGCGAAACGACGGATTGGGCAGTCTTGGCCGCAGCGGCGTAGGCGTTAAACCCGTTTTGCATGCTCGATCAGTTCCGCTTCGTAGGCGATCAGCTTTTTGGCCGCCTTCAATGCCTTGTAGAGATCCCCGCTTAAGATGCGGTTATTGATCTCGTGAACATGCGGCAGAGAACTTGGCGCGGCTGCGAGGAAGTCGCGCACGAGCTCGAAGAAGGTCTCGTGCTGGTTCGTGGGATCCTGCGTCAGGTACATGAGCTGGACAGCAAGGTAGATTTTCTTTGCAGGTGTATCGGCGGATGCCGCGGTGAGAATGTCCTTCTCGCGCAGGATCGGCGCCTCGCCTTCGATGAAGAAGCGCGTGCGCTGCTCGTCGTTGCGGATCACCACCTGACCGATGATGATGCGCTCGCGCGGTTTGAGCTCGACCTTGAGAGCCATGTCCGTCTACGCCTTCCGGTTCGAGGGGAGGGCAGGCGCCCTCCCGCGGATCAGCCGAACAGCCGCAGCACGCTCTGATCGGCCTGGGAGGCCAGCGAGAGCGCGGTCTGCGAGAGCTGCTGGCGCGTGTTGAGCGAGAGCAGCTTGGCGCCTTCCTCGTTCGAGTCGGCCAAGACCAGATTGTCCGCGCCGATGGTCAGCGTGTTCGCCATCTCCTTCGTGAAGTCCTGGCGGGTCTGCGCGACCGAGAGCTGCGAGCCGAAGGTCGAGGCCAGCGACTTCAGCGAGGTCATGGCGCCGGTCAGCGACTCCGTGGCCTTTTCCAGGTCGAGGTCGTTCTGGAAGTTGAACGTGCCAGTGATGCCCTGGGCGTTGACCGCCTGCGAGATGCCGAGATTCTCGGCCGTCAGCGACGAGCCCTGGATCGTCATCTTGCTCTGGTTGGTGCCGGTCTTCTCGTTGAAGACGAGCGAAACCTGGTCGCCGGCGAGCAGGTTGACGCCGTTGAAGCCCGAATCCTTGGCGAGTTCGTCGATCTGCGTGCGCAGGTCGTTGAACTGCTGGATGAGGTTCGAACGGACCGCCGAGGTGACGTTCTGAGCGACGGTGCCGACGGTGTAGCTGTCGGCGGTGAGGCCGAGCGCGAGGTTGTTGTCGCCCGTAGCGTCAGCGTCCTTGGAGTCGGCGAGAGCCGCGGTCTTCGCCGTCGTGATGTCGGCGGCGGCGGAGGTCGCGGCGTCGGCCGTGCCGAAGCCGAACTGCAGCGTCTCGGAGCCAGTGCCCTTGACGTTGAACTGGCCCTTCTCGTCGACGAAGGCGGTGGCGATGCCCGACTTGTTCACCTCGTTGACGAGGTCGCGAACCGTCATGTTCGTGGCGTCGAAGCTGGCCTCGTAGGTATTGGAGCCGGCCTTGATGCTGATCGCGGCGACCTTGACGGTCGTGCCACCGCCGGTGACGATGCCGAGGTTACCCGAGCGGGTCGCCGTCGCGGAGGCATCGTCGGCGATGGTATCCGGGGCGGCTGCGCCGGTGGTGTTGTTGACGGTGTCGACGCCGCCGCTGAGGCCCTTGTCGAGGACGATGTCCTTGAGGCTCTTGCTGGTGGCGATCTTCTCGGCGGCGGTGGCGAGGGCGGTGCCGGTCGCGGTCGGGCGGTTCTGAGCCGCGTCGGCCTGGGCCTGCTTGATGGTCGACTGCATCGAAGACACCAGCTTGGTGATGCTGTCGATGCCCTTCGAGGCCGCCTGGATGGTCTGGATGCCGTTCGACATGCCGTCGAGCAGGCCGGTGAGCTGGCTCGAGCGGTCGTTCAGCGAGAGCGCGGTGAAGTAGTTCACCGGGTTGTCGATCGCCGAGTTCACCTTCTTGCCGGTGGCGAGACGGTTCTGGAGCACGGACTGCTCGGCTGCTGTCTTCTGCAACGTGAGCAGGTTGTTGCGGACGCCGCTCGAAAGAATCGTGTTGGCCATCGTCAGGTTCCTGAGCGCGTTCTGCGCCGGTCGAGTGATGGCCGATCATCGCTTGTTAGCTATAACAAACCGTTAATTCCGCTCATGGGCCGGTAAGGTTACCGCCGGGGAAACCCCATCTCGGGCAAAGAAAAAGGTGGCGGAGCCGGAGCTCCGCCACCTTTCTTGTCTTCGGCCCGCGTTCTGCAGGCTGCCCGCTTCTGCGGACGAAGGATCAGAACAGACGCAGGACCGCCTGGTCGGCCTGGGAGGCCAGCGACAGAGCCGTCTGCGAGAGCTGCTGGCGAGTCTGCAGGGTGAGCAGCGCAGCGGCTTCCTCGTTGGCATCGGCGTTGACGAGAGTGTCGGCGCCGGTCTTGAGGACGCTCGACATCTCCTTGGTGAAGTCCTGGCGGGTCTGCGCGACCGAGAGCTGCGAGCCGAAGGTCGAGGAGAGGGACTTCAGCGAGGTCATGGCGCCGGTCAGCGACTCCGTGGCCTTTTCCAGGTCGAGGTCGTTCTGGAAGTTGAACGTGCCAGTGATGCCCTGGGCGTTGACCGCCTGCGAGATGCCGAGATTCTCGGCCGTCAGCGACGAGCCCTGGATCGTCATCTTGCTCTGGTTGGTGCCGGTCTTCTCGTTGAAGACGAGCGAAACCTGGTCGCCGGCGAGCAGGTTGACGCCGTTGAAGCCCGAATCCTTGGCGAGTTCGTCGATCTGCGTGCGCAGGTCGTTGAACTGCTGGATGAGGTTCGAACGGACCGCCGAGGTGACGTTCTGAGCGACGGTGCCGACGGTGTAGCTGTCGGCGGTGAGGCCGAGCGCGAGGTTGTTGTCGCCCGTAGCGTCAGCGTCCTTGGAGTCGGCGAGAGCCGCGGTCTTCGCCGTCGTGATGTCGGCGGCGGCGGAGGTCGCGGCGTCGGCCGTGCCGAAGCCGAACTGCAGCGTCTCGGAGCCAGTGCCCTTGACGTTGAACTGGCCCTTCTCGTCGACGAAGGCGGTGGCGATGCCCGACTTGTTCACCTCGTTGACGAGGTCGCGAACCGTCATGTTCGTGGCGTCGAAGCTGGCCTCGTAGGTATTGGAGCCGGCCTTGATGCTGATCGCGGCGACCTTGACGGTCGTGCCACCGCCGGTGACGATGCCGAGGTTACCCGAGCGGGTCGCCGTCGCGGAGGCATCGTCGGCGATGGTATCCGGGGCGGCTGCGCCGGTGGTGTTGTTGACGGTGTCGACGCCGCCGCTGAGGCCCTTGTCGAGGACGATGTCCTTGAGGCTCTTGCTGGTGGCGATCTTCTCGGCGGCGGTGGCGAGGGCGGTGCCGGTCGCGGTCGGGCGGTTCTGAGCCGCGTCGGCCTGGGCCTGCTTGATGGTCGACTGCATCGAAGACACCAGCTTGGTGATGCTGTCGATGCCCTTCGAGGCCGCCTGGATGGTCTGGATGCCGTTCGACATGCCGTCGAGCAGACCGTTGAGCTGGTCGGCGCGGTTGTTGAGCGACTGGCTGGTGAAGTAATTCACCGGGTTGTCGACAGCCGAGTTCACCTTCTTGCCGGTGGCGAGACGGGACTGGATCTGGTTTGCCTGAGCGGCAGTGTTCTGCAGGGTTTGCAGGTTGCTGCGGACGCCGGCAGAGAGAGAAACGGCCATTTGTATTTACCTTCTGGTAAGGAGCCTTCTGGCGCCCAGGCCGTTCTGGCCAGGACCGGGCGACCCTGCTGCCCCAGCCCGTAACAACCGGTAAATTTCAGCCGTCGAATTGAAGCGGACCGGCGGCTTGTCGGAGGATGGTTAAGCAGCCTCTAACGCCGCACGCATGGCTGGAACGCCGGAGCCCCAAAACGCAAACCGCCCGCGCAAAGGCGGGCGGTTTGCAGATCCGGTGGAGAGCGGGAACCCTGTCAGGCGGTCCGCTCGATCTGGTGAGAAGGCTCCTCGGCTTCTCGGGCCCGCTCGCTGAGTTCGCGCGAGTAGGCGCGCAGTTTCAGGAGTGTCTCGTCCGGCAGTTGCGAGATCGTCTCGCCGGTCTGCGGGTCCTTCTTCTGCAGCACGATCGCCCGGGTCTGCGGATCGATGATCAGCTTGCGCTCGATCGTTTCGTCTGTCGTGCGGACCGCTTCGCGATTGTTCTGGGCGTTGGTGCGGGCGCGGCGCTCGCCATCGGCACGGCTCTGCGCGTCGCGTGTCTCGGCGCGCACCTCGACATTGACGGCTGAGCCCGCAGAGGCGGATTGCACGGTCTTTTCGGGGGGAAGATCCACGGCGACGCTGCCGGCCTGGGCCGTCACGTCCGCGCGGGCGACAGGCGGAGCGCCGGTAACGGCGGCGAGCCTGGGGGCGTTGCCAAAATCCATGACCACTCCTTCTGGAGTCGTTCACGGCGCCGTTGCGCCGCTCTCGTCCTCTGCCGGGAACAGGACGTGGTTACCCGACACTGCGGAGATTGGCAGAAAAGATTGAATCCAGCGTCAAGAAATTAGGTAAATCTTTAGGGTTTCCGGCGCAGCCGCTGCGTAAACCCTTTTTATACCAAGGGGCTGGCGTTCACGGCGCAGGAGGCGAAGGGCGCTTCGCCCCGTCACAGCCGGCGCGAGACGACCAATGGCCCGGAATTGGGGCGGGCGAAGACGCCGGCGCCGACGGTGGCCGCCGGGCCGTAGCCATTGGCGCGCATCGGCCTGTTGGCGTCGGCCGCGAGATCTCGCACCACCGATTCCGAGACGGCGCGTGCCGTCGCCAGCACGATCTGGTTGGTCTCGATCAGGCCCTGGAAGGCGTGGTGCGCCTCCTTCAGCCGCTTGACCTGGTCCGGCACGAAGCGGGCGAGCGCGACGGCATTGAGCTTCACCTGCTCGACACCGCGCATATAGATGCCGGCAAGCTCGGTCTTGCGCGGCTCGCGGGTCATCGCTTCCGGCAGGCGGCCGGCGCGGACCAGCTCGGTCTCCTCGCCGACGAGATGCGAGAGGGCACCGAGCGCCTCCAGGACGGCCTCGATCAGGGCGCGCGCGCTGAGGGCGTCGGCGATGCGCGGGCGCTCGTCGAGGATCGGCTTAGCGGCCAGCATTTTGGACTCCGCCGGCGGCCTGTTCCTGCAGATTGATCAGGTCGCGCATGATCTGGTTGGACAGGCCGATGCCGCCGGCCTTTTGAATCTGCTTGGCATATTGCTGGGTCAGCTGCGAACGCCAGACATCGCCGCCGGTGCCGTTCTCGCCGAGCGGACCCTCGCCGGTTTCGCCGGCGAAGAGCTTCTCGGTCATCTGCTCGAGGAACATGGTCTCGAAATCGTCGGCCTGCTTCTTCGCCTTGGCCTTGGCCGGGTCGAGCGCGTCGGCGATGCCGCCAGCGACCTTGCCGGCGACGCCGAGGGCGAGATTCGCGGCGGGAAGCGCGAGGGCAACAGTCATCACATCACCTCGATTTCGGCCTGCAGCGCGCCTGCCGACTTGATGGCCTGGAGAATGGAGATCAGGTCGCGCGGGCCGATGCCGAGCGCGTTGAGCCCGTCGACCAGCTCGGCCAGCGATACGCTCTCGCGGACGAGGGCGAGCTTGTTGCCGCCGCCGGTGTCGACCTTGACGCTGGTCTGTGGCGTCACGACGGTGCGGCCGCGGGAGAAGGGCTCGGGCTGGGAGACCTGGGGCGTCTCGCTGATCGTGACGGTGAGGTTGCCTTGCGCCACGGCCACCGTGGAGACGCGGACGTCCTTGCCCATCACGATGATGCCGGAGCGCTCGTCGATGACGATGCGGGCGAGCTGATCGGGTTCGACGCGCAATTGCTCGATATCGGTGAGCAGCTTGATCATGTTGCCCTTGAAACGGGCGGGGATCTGCAGGACCACGGTCGAGGGGTCGGTCGGCTCGGCCGAGTCACCGCCGACGAACTCGTTGATCGCGGCGGCCATGCGGCGCGCGGTGGTGAAGTCGGGATTGCGCAGCGACAGGCGCAGCGTCTGGAGCTTGTTCAGCGCAAAGTCGATCTCGCGCTCGACGACGCCGCCATTGGCGATGCGGCCGACGGTCGGCACGCCACGGGTGATCTTGCTGGCGTCGCCCTCGGCCGAGAAGCCGGAGATCGCGACCGGCCCCTGCGACACGGCATAGACCTCGCCATCGGCGCCGAGCAGGGGGGTGACGAGCAGCGTGCCGCCCTGCAGCGACTTGGAGTCGCCCATGGCGGAGACGGTCACGTCCACGCGGGTGCCTTGCGTGGCGAAGGGCGGCAGGCTGGCGGTCACCATCACGGCGGCGACATTGGCGGTACGCATGTTGGCGCCGCGGGTGTTGACGCCAAGCCGCTCCAGCATCGCCTGCAGCGACTGCTTGGTGAAGGGCGTGTTGTTGAGCGTGTCGCCGGTGCCGTTGAGGCCGACGACGATGCCGTAGCCGAGGAGCTGGTTGGTGCGCACGCCCTCGACCGAGGCGAGGTCCTTGATGCGGGAGAGCGCGAACACCGGCTGCGACGACAGGCCGACGACCACGGCCAGCATCGCGGCCAGCGGCTTCAGCAGCGTCTTCAGGGCGGGGTTGCGGAACATGTGTCTGGCACCAAGGGATAGTTGAACTCGCCACAGCCCTTGCGAGCGGCGTGCCAAACCGCTCAAAATTGAAAAGCCTTGTTTGTCAGTCCTTTGCAGTTCGGCGGTATGGTCGGGAGGCTCTTGCGGAGCCTGCGCTTCCTGCCGGGGCGGCAGTTTCTGCCGGGCAGTTTACCGGCTGTTAACCGTCTTCCGGCAAGAGTTCGTTAACCCTTCCAGATCGTCGCGCGTCCTATCGGACGCAAAGTGACGATCTGGATCATTATCCAGGCATCGGACCGAAAAGTGGCATCCACTTTTCGGTCCGATGCCCCCAGAGGCCGCCGATGATCAGGATCGACCAGCGCGCGCCCGTCTCGAATGCCGGCCCGGCCAGTTCCGCGAGGCGCTCGAGCGGCGCGGCCTTCACGCTTCCGACGCAGGACAGCGCGACCGCGGCCCGCAGCAGCGGCGTCAGCGCGGCCGGCCCGCTCGACACCTTGCTCGCCGTTCAGGCGCAGGAAGATTCGCAGGATCGCAAGCGCCGGCAGGCCAGGCGCGGGCATGACCTGCTCGACGGGCTCGACCGGCTGAAGGCGGCGCTGCTCGCCGGGCGTGTGCTGCCCTCGGAGCTGGAGCGGCTGCGCACGACGCTGGCGCTCAGGCGCGAGACGACGGACGATCCGCGGCTCGACGAGGTTCTCGCCCATATCGAGCTGCGCGCCGCGGTGGAACTCGCCAAGCTCGGCCGCTAGCTGCCTCCGCCTGATCGCCCGGATCGGAGCCATCGCAGCATGGTGCTGATCCTCACTTCGCCCGGGTGCAGTCGCTCGGTGGCGGCGCGCCCTTGAAGCGCTGTTCCATCCAGTCCACTGCGGCGGCGGCGCTGTCCTCGGCTGCCGGCAGATGGCCTACGCCCTGCAGCGCCACGAACCGCACCGAATTTCCGGCGCGGCAGAGCCTGTCGGCATAGTCGCGCGTGACCTGCGGTCTGACCAGCGTGTCGTCCGTGCCCTGCGCGAGGAAGACCGGGATGCCGCGCGGCACGAGGCCGGGCGAATTCCGATCGAGAAGCGAGCGCCAGGGCTCGTGGGCGGCGAAGTCCTCGTCGACGAGGAACTTGCGCTCCAGTGCCTTGGTCGGGCGCAGCCGGCGCAGGATATCGGACAGGCTCTCGATGCAGTCCGCGGCGAGTTCGTCGACGACGGGAATCGCCTGTGGGTAGACGACCTTGTCGAGGGGGGCCTTGTAGACGCGCGCCCACGACCAGAGGGTCATCGCGGTCAGGTTGCGGCCCCCGTCGGTCTCGATGTCGTCGGCCAGGAGCGGCCTGAGTTCGGTCGCAGGCGCGGCGGCCGCGACGCCGACCAGATCGAGCTCGGGGGCCAGGCGTTTCGCCAGGATGCCGGTGAAGAGCGCCGCGTGCCCGCCCTGCGAATGGCCCCAGACGGCGAAGCGTCGCCCGGCGGAGGCGCCGGCAAGCTGGCGAGCCGCCCGCACCGAGTCGACCACCGAGCGACCCTCGCTCTCACCGACCAGATAGGGATGTGTCCCGGGCCCGCCGAGGCCAGCGTAATCGGTCGCCGCGACGATGTATCCGCGCGCGATCATCGCGCGCAGGCCCTGGATCGACAGGAAGATGCCGCCGGAGCGCGACGGCCCGCATTGCGGCTGGACGCCGGTCGTCGGATGGGCCCAGGCCACGACCGGGCGGTCTCCGGGTGGAACGGGTCCCGACGGGACGATCGCAATGCCAGAGACGGCGATCGGCTTGCCGTCGAGCCCGCGCGAGCGATAGAGCATCCGATAGGCCGTAGCGCCGTCGGGCGTGCCGTTCAGGATTTCCGTCCGGATCACCGTTCCGGGAAGCCCTCCGGCAATCTCGGCGGCCGTCGCCGTGTAGAGAGCCGACTGTGCCCCGGCCGGTGCGATGGAGAAGGCGGCCGACATCCAGATCAGCAGGGTAATGACGAGCCGCATGAATGTGTCTCCGCGGAGCAGGCGCAGGCTTCAGATTCTCCGGTGATTAGCCCGGATACCGTTTAGCAATTGCTTCCGCGGCGGCGCCGGGACGTGCCGATGATGGACGGCCCGGCCGCCGGGCAGGCGGGCCGCGCATCGCTCACCGGATGAACTGGTCGACGTATTCGGCGCCCAGCCCATTGCCTGCATAATGGGCGCGGCATTTGTCGATGCGGGTGAAGACGTCGTCATAGCCGAGGCATTTGCCGTCCGGGTCGACATAGATCATCGCGCCATTGACCTGGAACATGGTGATCATCTCTTCCGTCTCGGGATCGACCACCAGCGTATGCGTCTCGCCGGGCGCCTCGTAGACATAGGAGCCCTCGGTCGCGACCCAGTCATGCTCCAGATAGCGCCACTTGCCTTTCAGCACATAGCCATGGACCGGAAGCGGATGACGGTGGCGCGAGAGCACGCCGGCGCGGCGGACCTTGAGCAGGTTCATCCAGTAGCCGCGAGAGGTGCAGAGGAGCAGAGGCCGGAACCAGACATTGTCGTCGACCGGGACCCAGACGCGCTCGTCGGTCGGGATCACGTTCGGGACGACCAACTCCGGTGGCGATTCCTTCGGCTGGGGGTGGCGATAGGGCGTCCAGCGCTCCTCCTGCGTGGCCGCGACGGGCATCGGGCTCGTCGTGTTCATGGTGTCTCTCCCGTGCTGATGTTCTGATTCAATCCGCGCACAATTCGATTCAGGTTTGCGGCCCAAGTCCTTGGGCCGGAATCGCTTTTCTAGACGGCGAGATAGCCGCCATCGACCGGCAGTATCGCGCCGGTGACGAACTGGGCGGCGTCCGAGAGCAGGAAGGCGATGGCGCCGCCGACATCGCCGGGCTTGCCCCAGCGACCCATCGGCGTGCGAGCGAGGATCGGGGCCGAGCGCTCGGCATCCTCGACCAGCGGCCGAGTCAGCTCGGTCTCGATCCAGCCAGGCGCCACCGCGTTGACGCGGATGCCCTCCTGCGCCCAGGCGGCGGCGAGCGACTTGGTGAGCTGGCCGATGCCGCCCTTCGAGGCCGCATAACCCGGCGCGAAGGGCGAGCCGTGGAAGGTCAGCATCGAGGCGATGTTGACGATGGCGCCGCCGGCCTTGTCCGCGCCCCTGGCGGCGAGCTTGTCCTTGGCGGCGAGGCACGTCCGCATCGTACCGTTGAGATTGACCTCGATGGTCAGGCGGAAAGCGTCGATCTCGAACTCCTTGCCGCCGCGCTGGATCATGCCGGCGCAGTTCACCAGTGCGTCGAGGCGCGGGCAGGTCGCGACGATCGCGGCGACCTCGGCGTCACGGGTCACGTCGAGCCGGGCGTGGCGGATGGCGGGGTGGGCCGGCGGCGCCGCGACCTCCTCTTCCGTCAGGCCGGTGGCGAGTACGTCATAGCCCGCGGTGGCGAGCGCGAGGGCGGCGCCGGCGCCGATGCCGCGCGTGCCGCCGGTGACGAGGGCGAATTTGGTCGAAGTCGAGTGTGTCATGGAGCGAGGCTAGAGCGGCCCGCGTCCAGGGGGAAGGCAGGATGATGCAGGCCGCCATGCGATGGCGGCTGTGACGGTCAGTTCCACTTGTACTTCAAGGAGAGCATCGCCTGGCCGCGCGTTTCGAAATCACTGGCGACGAGCGGCACCTTGCGCGCCAGCGTCACGTCGAATGAGGTCTGCCACGGCAGATCGGCGAGCTTGGCGAGATCGACCGAGAGCTTCATCTCCGGAGTCATCGCGGTGTGGATGCCGTCACCCGGCGCGAAGACGTAAGTCCCGCCCATCGTGAGCTGCGAGGTCAGGGTGAGGTGCGGGAACAGCTCCTGCCGGTAGCCGATCAAGGCCTCGCCGATCTGCTCGGGATTGCCGTAGAGCGAGCTGCCCCCGCCGGTGGCGAGACCCCAGATGAAGCCTTTGCCCGCTCCTGCCGGCTGGGCGAGGCGCCAGCGCAGCTCGGCGTTCCGGGTCGCACCGATGCTTGCCGGATCGGAGAGCGTGGTCGAGAGCGAGAAGGCACCTCGGTCCAGCTTGAAGCCGACCGAACGGTCCGGCGTCGTGCTCATCGTGTGCTGGCGGGCGGCGAAGCCCTTGCGGATGATGTCGACCGGGATCGGCGCCCGCGCCCGCAGATGCGCGCCGGAGGCGGCGGCGCGGCCGAGCGCAGCCAGCCCCGGATCGAAGACGATGGCGTCGGGCTCGCTCGCGGCGAGCGCCGGCATCTCGTCGGCGTCAGGATCGATCAATGCGCCGCGCGGGATCGGCAGCGGCGTGGCAGGCTGTTCCTCGTCCGTAAGCGGGGCGGAGGCGAGGGCCGGGCTGAGCAGCGCCGCGAGAAGGATTGCGGCCGGCTGGAGGCCGGCGCGGATATCGAAAATGAAACGGAACACGTCGTTCGTCCTGTCGCTATGACGAGCGGCAGGACAGGCTAGGCGGGGAAGATGCCGATTTTGCGGCAGTGCAACATAAAGATTGTTGCGTGAGATTGCCCGAAAGCCGCGCTTCCCCCGCCGCCCCGAACCCGCGGCGCGCTTTCCCTTCGGCCGAGATCGGCCGAAGGACAAGAATTCGCGCCTAATCAAATCACTGAGCATGTTCTGGGCCGCAAAAGTGGTTTCCACTTTTGCGGAACATGCTCTAGGAAGCGACCCAGCCGTGGACCGTGGCCGAAAGCCGCGATTTCGGATCGTTCTATCTGGAGAGAACAGGGGTCATCGCATGAGCAAGATCAAGGTCGCCAACCCGGTCGTCGACATGGACGGCGACGAGATGACCCGGATCATCTGGCAGAAGATCAAGGACACCCTGATCTTCCCGTATCTGGATCTCGAGCTCGATTATTACGACCTCTCGGTCGAGAACCGCGACGCAACCAACGACCAGGTCACGATCGACGCCGCCAACGCCACCAAGAAGCATGGCGTCGCGGTCAAGTGCGCGACCATCACGCCGGACGAAGGCCGCGTGAAGGAGTTCAACCTCAAGGAAATGTGGAAGTCGCCGAACGGCACGATCCGCAACATCCTCGGCGGCGTGATCTTCCGCGAGCCGATCATCTGCAAGAACGTGCCGCGCCTGGTGCCGGGCTGGACCCAGCCGATCGTCATCGGCCGTCACGCCTTCGGCGACCAGTACCGCGCGACCGACTTCAAGTTCCCGGGCAAGGGCACGCTCTCGATCAAGTTCGTTGGCGAGGACGGCAAGGTCATCGAGAAGGAGGTCTTCAAGGCCCCCGAGGCTGGCGTCGCCATGGCGATGTACAATCTCGACGACTCGATCCGCGACTTCGCCCGCGCCTCGCTGAACTACGGCCTGATCCGCAAGTACCCGGTCTATCTCTCGACCAAGAACACCATCCTCAAGACCTATGATGGCCGCTTCAAGGACATCTTCGAGGAGATCTACCAGGCCGAGTTCAAGGCCGAGTTCGACAAGCTCGGCATCACCTACGAGCACCGCCTGATCGACGACATGGTCGCTTCGGCGATGAAGTGGTCGGGCGGCTATGTCTGGGCCTGCAAGAACTACGACGGCGACGTGCAGTCCGACACGGTGGCGCAGGGCTTCGGCTCGCTGGGCCTGATGACCTCGGTGCTGATGACGCCCGACGGCAAGACCGTCGAGGCCGAGGCCGCGCACGGCACGGTGACCCGTCACTATCGCGAGCACCAGAAGGGCAAGGAGACCTCGACGAACTCGATCGCCTCGATCTTCGCCTGGACCCGTGGCCTCGCGCACCGCGCCAAGCTCGACAACAATGCCGAGCTCGCCAAGTTCGCTTCGCTGCTGGAGAAGGTCACGGTCGACACGGTCGAGGCCGGCGACATGACCAAGGACCTCGCCCTGCTGGTCGGCGCCGAGCAGAAGTGGCTCTCGACCACCGGCTTCCTCGAGAAGGTCAGCGACAACATGCGCAAGGCGATGGCTGCCTGATTTCAGGCGCTCGCTTGCGTGGTATGAGAAGCCCGGCCGAAAGGCCGGGCTTTTTCATGCGCCGCGCCAGCTCGCAGTGATCAGGTCTTCCGGGCCACGATATAGGGGCGCCAGTGCGTGCCCTTGCTCGCATGGTTCTCGACGTTCAGAATCTGAAAACCCGTTGCAGACACGCGTTCCTTCAGCTCCGCCGCGCGGAAGACGGCAGCATAGGGCGCCAGCCGGAGCGCCCGCATCACGGGCAGGGCAGCGTATCCGACGAGCGGGTTCATGTCCCCGATACAGGGGGTCTTGGAGATGAACAGCCCGCCCTCGGCGAGCAGCGCATGGATACGGCGCAGCGTGCCAGGCAGGTCACGCACCAGATGGAGGTAGCTGAAGCCCAGAACGGCGTCGAAACGCTCATCGGGTGCGAGCGCTTCCACTGTCGCGACGCGGAAGCTCAACCCTGGGATCGTCTCGGTCGCCTGCTTCTGCTCGGCAATCGCGATCATGCCGGTGGAGATATCGGTCGCCAGATAGCTTTGCACGCTATCGGCCAGTCTGAGCGCCGTCGATCCGGTGCCGCAGCCGAGTTCCAGCACCCGGTCCTGCGGTTTCAGCAATTCACGCGTGCGATCCAGCGTGCGTTCATAGCCGGCCTGATCCGAGATGGCGCTGCGGGCATACCGGCTGGACGTTCGATCCCAGAAACGGGCGTCATTCACGGCGTTCATCCTTCGTCGCTCCCTTAGGTAAGGACGGTATAGGCAGCGAAGATTGCTGGAATTTTACGCGAAGGGGCTCATTCGACCTTCACGACGCGCCGCGCGAGAATGCGATGCTCCGCCAGCGGCGCATGCAGAATATAGCGCAGCTCATAGACGCCCGGCTGGTCCGGTGCCTCCAGCGTCGCCTCGACATTCTCGACCGGGAAGAAGCGCGGGCCGTCGGCATCGGCCGGCGCTTCGGGCCTCACCAGCATGACGCGGTCCTGCTCGCCATTCGGGCCGATGCCGCGCACAGGCAGGCCCTGGCCGCGGCCGACGCGCTCCGGCGCCGCCAGCGTCGCGCGCGGCTCGGTCGTGGCGAGCGGCTGGCGCAGCAGGATCACGGGCGCGCCGTCCTTCTCCATGGTGAGGCGCAGTTCATAAGCGCCGACGGCGCCCGGCGTCGGCAGGGCAGGGACCGCAGTCTTGGGCTCGACGACGACGATCGCTTTGCTTGCGGGATCGTCCGTCCGGGCGATGGCGAGGCGGGCGCCTTGCGGTGCATTGCTCAGGAAGACGCTGAGCGGCGCGCCGGCGACGATGGTGCGGGCCGCGGAGAGGGCGGGGGTGTCGCTGCGGCGCGGAGCGGGTTTCGTTTGCGCAGCAGCCAGCACCGGCAGGAGCAGGGCAGCGAGCGCGATCAGGGAGCGGCGTTTCACGTTCATCCTCTCGCCAGCGTCCGAATGCGCTCGGCAAGCCGGGGGTGGCGCATGGTCAGTGCCCGGAAATCGACGGGATCGAGCACCAGAAGCTTGGAAGGAGCCGTCGCCACCGCTGCTTGCGGGCAGGGGGAATGGCTTGCGATGGCGATATCATCGAGTTGGAGTTCGCCGAAAAAATGGCCTTCGTCGAGCCGGTCGCGACTATTGGCGAGCGCGACCTCGACCTCGCCGCTGGCGATGAAATAGAGCGCCCGGCCGGGCTCGCCCTGATGCATGATAACCGCGCCTGAACGCACCGACTGGGCGCGCAGGAACTGCATCACGGTGGCGATCTCGCTCGCGTCGAGCCCGCCGAACAGCGGCACACGCGCGATCATGCTCCAGGTCACGACGAATTCACGCCGGTGGATCTCCTGCGCGAAGGCCGTGGCGACGATGCCGACCGGCAGGGCCAGCATGACGAGGCCAAGCACGGCGGTGACAGCCGCGACACCCTTGCCGGCCACCGTCACCGGATAGACATCGCCATAGCCGACCGTGGTCAGGGTGATGATCGCCCACCACATCGCATCGGGGATCGTGCCGAACTTGTCGGGCTGGGCTTCATGCTCGACGAGATGCATGGCACTCGCCGCGACCAGCATCACGCCCATCAGGATGACGAAGCAGGCGACCAGCGCCTTGCGCTCCGCCGTCAGCGCCGCCGCGAGCGAGGCCATGCCGGGCGAATAGCGCCCGAGCTTGAAGAAGCGCAGCAGGCGCAGCAGCAGGAGAATACGGATCTCGCCGAAGCCGACCAGGCTGGCGGCGAGCGGCAGGATCGCGAGCAGGTCGATGATGGCCGGGAAGGTGCGAAGATAGGCGAGCCGCGCGCGGATCGCGCTCATCCCACGATAGCGGGCATGCTCGGGCGCGATCCAGATGCGGATGGCGTATTCGACCGTGAAGACCGCGAGCGAGATGCGCTCCAGCAGATCGAAGCCCGGCCCGAAGCGGGCGGCGAGCGTGGGGACCGATTCCAGCACGATCGCCAGCACGTTGGCGCAGATCAACGCGACCAGTGCCCGGTGGATCACGGTGGCGACGAGATCGTCGCCGGCGCCGTGGTCGAGCCACAGGTGAACCTGCCACCGCCAGCCCCTTTGAGGCGTGGCGGCGGCCATCTCCGCCTCAGCCCATCGCCGCCGCGACGGCGTCGAGCGCGGCTTGCGCCTTGCTGCCGTCCGGCCCGCCGGCCTGGGCCATGTCGCGGCGGCCGCCGCCACCCTTGCCGCCGAGCTGCTCGGAGGCGACGCGGACCAGCGCGACCGCGTCGAAGCGCTCGGTCATATCAGGCGTGACGCCGACGACGACGCCGGCCTTGCCGTCATCGGCGACGCCGACGATGGCGACGACACCGGAGCCGACGCGCGTCTTGGCTTCGTCGGCGAGGCTCTTCAGGTCCTTCATCTCGATGCCGGTGACCGCACGGGCCAGGAGCTTCGCGCCGGCGATCTCCTGGATCGGATCCTCGGCCGCGCCGCCACCGCCCATGGCGAGCTTCTTGCGGGCCTCGGTCAATTCGCGGTCGAGCTTGCGGCGTTCCTCGATCAGCGCGGCCAGGCGGTTGCCGGCCTCGTTGGCTGGGACCTTGAGCAGGCTTGCGAGCCCGTCGAGCAGGCGCGATTCCTCGTTGAGGCGCAGGCGCGCACCATTGCCGGTCATGGCTTCGAGGCGGCGCACGCCGGCCGCCACCGCGCCTTCGCCGACGACGCTGACGAGGCCGATATCACCGGTGCGCGAGGCATGCGTGCCGCCGCAGAGCTCGACCGAATAGGCGCGGCCGGCCGGGTTCGTGCCCATCGCGACGACGCGAACCTCGTCGCCGTATTTCTCGCCGAAGAGGGCCCGCGCCCCGGACGCGATCGCCTCGTCGACGCTCATCAGGCGGGTGGTGACCGGCTCGTTCTGGAGGACGATCGCATTGGCGATCTCCTCGACCTCGCGCAGTTCCTCGGCGCTGATCGGCTTCGGGTGTGAGAAGTCGAAGCGCAGGCGATCGGCCGAAACAAGCGAACCCTTCTGCGCGACATGGTCGCCGAGGACGAGGCGCAGTGCCTCGTGCAGCAGGTGTGTCGCCGAATGGTTGGCGCGGATCGCCGTGTGGCGCTCATGGTCGACGACGAGCTCGACGGCGGCGCCGAGCTTGAGCTCGCCTTCCTTGACCGTGACGCTATGGGCGAAGACGTCCCCGAGCTTCTTCTGGACGTCGGAGACCTCGACGACCGTGCCCGGCGCCTTGACCTGGCCGGCATCGCCGACCTGGCCGCCGGACTCGCCGTAGAACGGGGTCTGGTTGACCAGCATGAAGCCGCTCTCGCCGGCCTTCAGGGACTGGACCTCGGCATTGTCGCGGATCAGCGCGGTGACGACGCCCTCGGCGGTCTCGGTGTCGTAGCCCAGGAACTCTGTCGCGCCGACCTTGTCGCGCAGCGGGAACCAGAGCGTCTCGGTCGCAGCCTCGCCGGAGCCAGACCAGGCGGCGCGCGCCTTGGCCTTCTGCTGCTGCATGGCGGCGTCGAAGCCTTCGGTATCGACCGTGATCTCGCGGGCGCGCAGCGCGTCCTGCGTCAGGTCGAGCGGGAAGCCGTAGGTGTCGTAGAGCGTGAAGGCGACGTCGCCCTTGAGGCTCTGGCCGGCGGTCAGGTCCTTCGAGGCGTCGTCGAGCAGGGTGAGGCCGCGCGCCAGCGTGGTACGGAAGCGGGTTTCCTCCAGCTTCAGCGTCTCGGTGATCAGAGCCTCGGCACGCAGCAACTCGGGATAGGCGCGACCCATCTCGCGGGTGAGCGCCGGCACGAGCTTGTAGAGCAGCGGCTCCTTGGCGCCGAGGAGCTGCGCATGGCGCATGCCGCGGCGCATGATCCGGCGCAGGACATAGCCGCGACCTTCGTTCGAAGGCAGCACGCCATCGGCGATCAGGAAGGACGCGCAGCGCAGATGGTCGGCGATGACGCGATGGCTCGCCTTCATCGGGCCGTCCGGGTCGACCGAGGTCAGGTCGGCGATAGCCGTGATCAGGGCGCGGAACAGGTCGATATTGTAGTTGTCATGCGTGCCCTGGAGGACGGCAGCGATGCGCTCCAGCCCCATGCCGGTATCGATCGAAGGGCGGGGCAGGTTGGTGCGGATGCCGCCCGCCGCTTCCTCGTACTGCATGAACACGAGGTTCCAGATCTCGATGAAGCGGTCGCCGTCCTGCTCGGCCGAGCCGGGCGGGCCGCCCCAGATATGGTCGCCGTGATCGTAGAAGATCTCGGAGCAGGGACCGCAGGGGCCAGTATCGCCCATCCGCCAGAAGTTATCCGAGGTGGGGATGCGGATGATCTTGTCGTCGGTCAGGCCGGCGATCTTCTTCCAGAGCGCGTGCGCCTCGTCGTCCTCGGAATAGACGGTGACCGTCAGCTTGTCCTTGGGCAGGCCGAATTCGCGGGTGACCAGCGTCCAGGCGTGGTGGATCGCCTGTTCCTTGAAATAGTCGCCGAAGGAGAAGTTCCCCAGCATCTCGAAGAAGGTGTGGTGGCGGGCGGTGTAGCCGACATTGTCGAGGTCGTTGTGCTTGCCGCCGGCGCGCACGCATTTCTGGGCCGTGGTGGCGCGCGAATAGGGGCGCTTCTCCTGGCCGGTGAAGACGTTCTTGAACTGCACCATGCCGGAATTGGCGAACATCAGCGTCGGGTCGTTGCGCGGCACGAGCGGGCTCGACGGCACGATCTCGTGGCCCTGGGACTTGAAGTAGTCGAGGAAGGTCGACCGGATATCGTTGACGCCGCTCATCGCTCTTTTGCGCTCTGATCTTGGGCAGGAGGCCGGGCTCGCGCTCGGCGGGAAGAACCGGTTCTAGTCAGGCGGTTGGCGCCTGTCCAGAAAGCTTGATGCAGCGCACACCCGGCAAGGCCTTATCGGCAAACGAAAACGGGCGGTCCGAAGACCGCCCGCTTGATAGAGGAGGGCAAGAATAGCTCTGCCCGTCATTGGCACTCTCTGCGTCATCCCGGGCTTGACCCGGGATCCATCGTAGAACGCAGAGCCCTGTGATGGATTTCGGATCGGCGCCGCTCCGCGGCTTGTCCGGAATGACGGCTGTGCCCGTGTTCCCTCAGGCCTCGCCTTCGTCGAGATCGTCCGCGGTCGGGTCCGCCTGATCGAGGATGCGGTCGGCGACGAGGCCGGAATTCTGGCGGATCGTCGCCTCGATCTTGGCGGCGACGTCGGGATTGGTCTTGAGGAAGGTCTTGGCGTTCTCGCGGCCCTGGCCGAGGCGCTGGCTGTCGAAGGAGAACCAGGCGCCGGCCTTCTCGACCATGCCGGCCTTGACGCCGAGATCGATCAGTTCGCCGACCTTCGAGATGCCCTCGCCGAACATGATGTCGAACTCGACCTGCTTGAAGGGCGGCGCGACCTTGTTCTTGACGACCTTGACGCGAACCTGGTTGCCGGTCGCCTCGTCGCGCTCCTTCAGCGTCGAGACGCGGCGGATGTCGAGGCGCACCGAAGCATAGAACTTGAGCGCGTTGCCGCCGGTCGTGGTCTCCGGCGAACCGTACATCACGCCGATCTTCATGCGGATCTGGTTGATGAAGATGACCATGCAGTTCGAGCGCGAGATCGAGGCGGTGAGCTTGCGCAGGGCCTGGCTCATCAGGCGGGCCTGGAGGCCGGGCTGGACGTCGCCCATCTCGCCCTCGATCTCGGCGCGGGGCGTCAGCGCCGCGACGGAGTCGACCACGAGCACGTCGATCGCGCCGGAGCGGACGAGCGTGTCGGTGATTTCAAGTGCCTGCTCGCCGGTATCGGGCTGCGAGATCAGCAGGTCGTCGAGATTGACGCCGAGCTTGCGGGCATAGACCGGGTCGAGCGCATGCTCGGCATCGACGAAGGCGCAGACGCCGCCCTTCTTCTGGGCTTCGGCGATGGTGTGCAGCGCCAGCGTGGTCTTGCCCGAGGATTCCGGCCCGTAGATCTCGATGACGCGGCCCTTGGGCAGGCCGCCGACGCCGAGCGCGATGTCGAGGCCGAGCGAACCGGTCGAAATCGTCTCGATCTCGATCGCCTGCGGGTTCTTGCCGAGCCGCATGATCGAGCCTTTGCCGAAGGCGCGTTCGATCTGGGAGAGCGCCGCATCCAGCGCCTTGGCCTTGTCCATCGAGGAGCCTTCCACGAGTTTGAGATTCGCCTGATTCACGTTTCGGGCTCCTTATGGCAGGGCGACGGGGACATCTCAATGCGTCTTGACATGAGAATGGTCACGCTTTGTTCCTATCGGCAAGTTCTTTTTTTGTTCTCGATGTCAGTTCCTGTCAGGAGGCGGTTGCTGGGTGTTATGGAGCGCTTGTCCCAGGGGATTGCGCTGCTCGCGCCAGTGCTGCCGCCGCCCGGCCCGCCGCTTCGATATAGCTGGGGTCGCGATGCACCAGCATAATGGAGAACGCACCATCCATCAGCAGGACGACCTGGCGGGCCAGCTCGGCTGAGGGCGGGATGCCGCCCGCCGCGCAGGCGCCGGCGAGCCAGGCCTCGAAGCCGGCCTTGTGGCGCGCGCCGATTCTGACGGCGGGGTGGCCGGGCAGCGGGGCGAGTTCGGCGGCGGTTCGCAGAAAGCCGCAGCCCTTCCAGCGCGGATGGCGCGCCGAGCGGGCGAGCTGACGGAAGATCGCTTCGATTTTGTCCGGCAGTCCCCCGTCGGCTTCGTCGAACCACCGCGCCATGAGGGAGAGATTGGGCTGGTCGCGCGCGTCGAGATAGGCTGCGACGAGATCGTCCTTGCTCTCGAAATGATAATAGAGCGTACGCTTGGTCACCCCGGCCTTTGCTGCGACCGAGTCGACGCTGACCGCGCGGATTCCCTCATCATAGAAGAGCCGGCTGGCGGCATCGACGATGCGCTTGCGGGTAGGGCTGTCGGGTTTCTTCATGATCGAGGTATACCGTATAGGTAGTATACATGACAGAGCCGAGCAGACAGCCTTCCGCGGTCGATGACCCAGGAGGTTTTCATGCCTGACCATGATCCCGTTCTCTTCGCCAGCACTGGCGGAATCGCCACGCTGACACTTAACCGGCCCGACAAGCTCAATGCGCTGAGCTACGAGTTGATCGACCGGCTGCTCGCCCATCTCGACGTCATCGAGGACGACCCGGCCATTCGTGTCGTCATCCTGACGGGCGCCGGGGAACGCGCCTTTTCCGCGGGGGGCGACATTCCCCAGTTCTCAGGCAGCGTCGCCTCGAGCCCGGAGACCGCGGTGCGCGACTTCGTTCGGCGCGGCCAACGGCTGACCGCACGGCTGGAAGCGTTCTGCAAGCCGGTGATCGCCGCAGTGAACGGTCTCGCCTATGGCGGCGGCTGCGAAATTACAGAAGCGGTTCCGCTCGCCATCGCGAGCGAGCGGGCGACCTTCGCCAAGCCGGAGATCAATCTCGGCATGCCGCCGACCTTCGGTGGGACGCAGCGCCTGCCGCGGCTGGCCGGCCGAAAGCGCGCGCTGGAGCTGCTCCTGACCGGGGATCCCTTCCCAGCTGCGCGGGCGCTGGAGCTGGGGTTGGTCAATCACGTCGCGGCGCATCATGACCTGCTGCCGGCAGCGCATGAACTGGCCCAGCGGATCATGCGGCATTCCCCGCTGGCGACGGCCAGCATCCTGGCGGCGGTCACCCGTGGCATCAATGCCAGCATCGGCGAAGGGCTCTTGATCGAGAGCGAGCAGTTCGCACGCATTGCACCGACCGCGGACCTGCGTGAGGGGCTGGATGCGTGGATGGGGCGGCGCGCTCCGCGCTATATCGGCTCCTGGTCGCGGACTGCGGGACGGGGAGAGACGTGATGACGGACCATACCACCTTTTCACGCGAGAGCTTGGCCGCCTTCCGCGCTGCGGACAGGGCGGGGCCGGTCCAGATGCTCAACCTGATTCGCCTGCATGAGCTGGCGCAGTATCCTGACGGGCGAGGTGGATCTGGGGTCGAGGCCTTCTCCGCCTACGGCCGGATCAGCGAGCCGGTCCTGGCGCGGTTGGGTGGGCGCATCCTGTGGCGGGGCCGCTTTGAGCAGATGCTGATCGGGCCTGAAGCAGAAAATTGGGATGTCTGCTTCATTGCCGAATATCCAAGCGTCGAGGCTTTCGCGGCGCTGTTTCGCGATCCCGTCTACCGTGAGGCGATGCAACACCGACTGGCGGCCGTGAAGGACTGCCGGCTCGTACGATACGGCGCGAGCGTTGCGGGCTCGCGCTTCTCAAACGCCTGAAGCCAGGGCTGGCGGCCGTGAGGTCGCCGGCCTTTAGCCCATCGCCGCCTTCACCGTCTCGACGAGCTGCTTCATCGTGAAGGGCTTGGGCAGGAAGTGGAATTCCTCGCCTTCCGGCAGGTTCTTGCGGAAGGCTTCCTCCGCATAGCCGGAGACGAAGACGACCTTGGTGTTCGGGTTGCGCTTGCGCAATTCGCCGAGCAGCGTCGGGCCGTCCATTTCCGGCATCACCACGTCGGAGACGACGAGGTCGATCTTGCCGTCGTTCTGCAGGAAGAGGTCGAGCGCCTCGACGCCCGATGCCGCCTCATGGACGGTGTAGCCGCGCGAGACCAACATGCGGGCATTGAGCGCGCGCACCGCGTCCTCGTCCTCGACCAGCAGGATGACGCCGGCGCCGGTATGGTCGGCGGCGAGCTTCTTCGGCGCCTCCTTGGCGGCGGCCTCGGCGGCGATCTCCTCCTGGCTCGGCACATGGCGCGGCAGGAAGATCTGGAAGGCCGTGCCCTTGCCGATGGTCGAGTCGACGAAGACGTAGCCGCCGGTCTGCTTGACGATGCCGTAGACCATGGAGAGGCCGAGACCGGTGCCCTTGCCGACCTCCTTGGTGGTGAAGAACGGCTCGAAGATCTTGTCGAGATGCTCCTGAGGGATGCCGGTGCCGGTATCCTCGACCTCAAGCAGCACGTAATCGTCGGCCGGCAGGGCCTCGTGGCCGAAGGAGGCGCAGTCCTCGCGGGCGACGTTGCGGGTGCGGACCGCGAGCTTGCCGCCGTCCGGCATGGCGTCGCGGGCGTTGACGGCGAGGTTGACGATGACCTGCTCGAGCTGGCCGAGATCGGCCTTGACCGGCCAGAGATCACGGCCCTGGCGAACGTCGAGCGTGACCTTGTCGGCAACGACGCGCTTCAGCATCAGCGAGAGGTCGGAGAGCACCTCGCCGAGCTCCAGCACCTGCGGGCGCAGCGTCTGGCGGCGCGAGAAGGCGAGGAGCTGCCGTACCAGCGCCGCGGCGCGGTAGGCATTCTGCTTGATCTGCATGATGTCCGGGAAGGACGGATCTGTCGGCCGGTGACTCGCCAGCAGGAACTCGGAGGCGTTGATGATGACCTGCAGCACGTTGTTGAAATCGTGCGCGATGCCGCCTGCGAGCTGGCCGACCGCCTGCATCTTGCCGGCCTGGTCCATGTTGTCGCGCAGCTTGCGCTCGGCCGTGGTCTCCAGCGCATAGACGATGGCGCGCTCGCCGTCGCCGCCTTCGGTGCCGGCGACGGGAGTGAGGTAGAGCTTGGCCGAGCGGCCGTCCTCGCCGGCAAGCGCGAGGTCGAGCGGCGCGCCGCCCGAGCGTCCGGCGACCACCTCGGCCAGCGCCTCGTTGAGCCCGGCGCCGGAGGCGACGAGGTCGTGGATGGTGCGCGGCCTGAGGCCCGCCGGGATCAGGCGGGCGAAGGCGGCGTTGGAATGCAGGATCGCGCCGGCCTCGTCGACGGTGGCGATCGCCATCGGCGTCGAATGGAAGAAGCGGGCGAAGCGGACTTCGGCATCGCTGCCGCCATCGGCCCCGGCCTCGCCGGCCGTGCGGTTGAGCACGAGGGTGCGCGAGGGGCCGGCGCGGCCGTCCTGCCCGAAGGCGACCTGATGGTGCAGGCGCACGGGCAGGGGGGCGCCGTTGCGGCGCTTCAGGTCGACATCGAGCACCTCGACGCGGACATCGCCGGGCTGGCCGCGGATCGCCTGGATCAGGGCGGCGGCGGAGGAGGTACAGACATCCTCGAGATGCAGGCCGCCCGAGCCGAAGCGGGCGAGGTCGAAATCGAGCCAGCCGGAGAGGGTGGCGTTGAGATAGGAGATCTCGCCATCGGCATCGATCGAGATGAAGCCGGCCGGCGCGTGGTCGAGATAGTCGATCGCGTGCTGGAGCTCCTGGAAGGCGTTTTCCTGGCGCTCGCGCTCGGGCGTGATGTCGGAGACCGACCAGATCGTCGCGGTCGTGGCCTCGCGGCGCACCGGCGAGACGCGGACGCGGTACCAGCCGACCTCGCCGCGCTCGTTCAGGGCGGGCTCGAGGCGGACCTCCTCGACGAGGCGACGATGCTCGCGGGCGGCGGTGGCGAGCCGGTAGATCGCTTCCGAGACATCGGCGCGGCCGGTCAGCAGGCGGCCAACCGGCTTCAGGTCATTGGCGCCGGTGGCGCCCGCCAGCGCGAGATAGGCCTCGTTGGCATAGACGATCTCGTTCTCGCTCTCGGTCACGACGATGCCATCGTCGGCGCGGTCGACGATCGCCTTGGTCAGGTCGTTGCGGGCGGCGCGGCCGGAAAACTGCACGAGGCCGATGGCGAAGGCGAAGAGGCCGAAGACGCCGACGACCGAGAGGATGGCGAGCAGGCCAAGTATCAGGGGCTGCGCCCATTCATTGGCGAGGAAGCCGAGCGCGATCGCCGCGCCCACCAGCACGCCCGCGACCAGCAGGATGATGCCGATATGGCCGGGCTTGTCGGAGCGATCGATCGTGTTGGTCGCCGTGGTGCCGCTCATTGCGGTGGAGTCCGTTCCCTTGCGGCCGCGCGGAAACCGGCGGCCAAGCTTCCTTCGCATCCCTGTCGAGTTAGGCGCGGCGGCCCTTCAGGCGCAAGACGTATCCGATGACTTCGGCGACAGCCTGATAGTGTTCGACAGGAATTTCTTCGTCGATGCCGACCGTGGCGTGGAGCGCGCGCGCGAGCGGCGGGTTCTCGACGATCGGCACGCGGTGTTCGCCGGCGACCTCGCGGATCTTCAGGGCTATCGCATCGACGCCCTTGGCGAGGCAGAGCGGCGCCGCCATTCCGGGCTCGTATTGCAGGGCTACGGCGAAGTGGGTCGGGTTGGTGATGATCACGGTGGCCTTGGGCACCGCCGCCATCATGCGCTTGCCGACGCGTTGGGCGCGGATCTGGCGCAGCTTCGCCTTGACCTCGGGATTGCCTTCCGAGTTCTTGAACTCGTCCTTCATCTGCTGCTTGGTCATCTTCTGGCGCTGGTACCAGGAGAAGCGTTGCCAGCCGAAATCGCCGATGGCGATGATCGCGAAGAGGGCGAGGACCGCGCCCATCAGCTGGATCGCGAGCGAGAGCGTCGCCGGCATCAGCGCCTCGACGCCCATCTGGGCGAAGCCTTCGAGCCGGTCATGCTGGCCCCAGAGCGTGAGCCAGACGACGATGCCGATCAGGGCGGTCTTGGCGAGACCCTTGGCGAAGTTGACCCAGGCCTCCTTGCCGAACAGCCGCTTGGCGCCGGCCATCGGCGAGATGCGGTCGAATTTCGGCATCAGCGGCTCGAAGGTCCATAGCGGCTTGTGCTGGAGCATCGCGCCGGCAAGGCCCGCGCAGAGGATGAAGGCGAAGGGCAGGCCGAGCGCCATGAAGCCAGTCAGCACGCCGCGCTGCGTGATCTGCATGAAGGAGGCGCCATCGGAGGGGACCTGGTGCGCGTTCATCAGGAAGGAGCGCAGCGACAGCATCGCCTCACGGGAGGACCAGCCGGCGGCGACCAGCAGGGAGAGCGTGAAGCCGCAGAGCACGAAGAAGGTCCCGATCTCCTGCGATCTGGGGACGTCGCCTTTCTCAGTGGCTTCGTCCAGCTTTCGCTGGGTCGGGTCTTCTGTTTTGTCTTCGTTGTCGGCTTCCTCGGACATCGCAGCCTCAGCCTGTGAACTGACGGAGGAAGGCGCCGAGGTCGTCGATGAAGACGCTCATCATCACACTGAGCACGACGAGCAGGACGAGCATGCCGCCCATGATCGAGGCCGGCACGGCGAGGAAGAACACCTGCAGCTGCGGCATCATCCGCGCGAGCACGCCCAGCCCGAGATTGAACAGCAGGCCGAAGACGAGGAAGGGCGCCGAGATCTGGATCGCGAGCGCAAAGCCGCGCGCTGTCGAGCGGACGGCGAGCGCCATCGTGTCCGTCAGGTCGACGGCGCCGCCCGGCGGCAGCAGGCGGTAGCTTTCATGGATCGCGGCGATGGCGATGTGGTGCAGGTCCGTGGTCAGGATCAGCGTGATGCCGAGCATCGTCAGGAAGTTGCCGATCGAGGGGTTCTGCATGCCGCCGGTCGGGTCGACCGTCATGGCGAAGCCCAGCCCCATGGTCTGCGCGACGAGCGTGCCGGCGGTCTGCAGGCAGGCCATCACCAGCCGGGCGCAGAGCCCGATGACGAGGCCGACCAGCAATTCGCCGATCAGCAGGGCGACGACGCCGGAGACGTCGCCGGGCACCCGCAGGGAGGGCCGGGCGATCGGCACGATCATCAGGGCGATGAAGAAGGCGAGAGACAGCCGCGCCCGCGAGAAGATGAAACGCTCGCCGATGCCCGGCATGAGCATGACGAGCGTGCCGACCCGCGCGAAGACGAGCACGAAAATAGCGCTGATCTCGGGCAGGATCGCGATTTGCATCGTGCCGCGGGCACCTTCGCGCCAATGGGTGCGCCGCGAACCCGCGCCGGCCAAGGCCGGCAGCAGGCGCGACGGGCTCATCCGCCCGTGGCGATTCGGGCGGCGACTCGCCCCATATAACCCGCCAGCGCGTCTCCCATGAACGGGAGAAACAGCAGCAGCGCGGCAAAGACGGCGACGATCTTCGGCACGAAGACCAGCGTCTGTTCCTGGATCTGCGTGAGCGCCTGGATCAGCGAGACGATGAGACCGACCGCGAGCGCGATCACCATCAGCGGGCCGCCGACCTTGAGGAAGACGACGATGCCGTCGCGGGCGATGTCGAGAATGGCTCCGGAAGTCATGATCTCTATCCGATCCTGAGGCCGTCAGACCGGCATCCGCATGATTTCTTCATAGGCCGCGATGACGCGGTCGCGCACGGCGACCAGGGTCTCGATCGCGGCCTCGCTCTCTGCCACCGCCGTCACGACATTGACGATGTCGGCGCGGCCGCCGGCGACGCTCGCCGTCTGGGCATCGGCCTTGCGCCCGGCATCCGCCGTCGCATCGAGCGCCTTGCCGAGCAGGGCCGAGAAATCCGGCCCACCCGCTTCCGCGCCGCCCGTGGCGAGCGGCTTGCGCATCAGATTGCCGGCACCCATCCCCTGGATGTTGGCGTAGGCGCCGGCGGCGAAGCCCGGAGTGGCCATGGCGATTCAGTCCCCTTCTGGAGCCGCGTTGTTCAGGCGCGCAGGATGTCGATGGTGCGCTGGATCATCCGGCGCGTCGAAGAGATCAGGTTGAGATTGGCTTCGTAGCTGCGCTGGGCCTCGCGCATGTCGACCATCTCGACCAGCGAATTGACGTTCGGCATCTGCACGTTGCCATTGGCGTCGGCGGCCGGGTTGCCGGGCTCGTGCTTGGTCTTGAAGGCGCTCTGGTCGCGCTGGACCTTGCCGAGCGCGACGAGCTGGGCGTCGAGCGTGCGGTCGAAATGGCGCTGGAAGGTCGGGACCTTGCGGCGATAGGGCTCGGCGCCGGCGCGCTCGGGGCCCGAATCGGCATTGGCGATGTTCTCGGAGATGACGCGCATGCGCCCGGACTGGCTGCGCAGGCCGGAGGCGGCGACGGCGATGCTCTTGATCAGGTCCATGATCAGCGGCCTTTCCCGATCGCGATCTTCATCAGGCCGAGGCCCTTGCTGTAAAGCGAGGCGGCGAGCTGATAGTCGGACTGGTTCTGCGCGACCTTGAGCATCTCGTCCTCGAGATTGACCGCATTGCCGTTGGGCGTGGTCTCGAAGCGCGGGGCGCCGGTACCGTCGAAGCCGCCATTGCTGTTCGTCAGACTCATATGGCCGGCGCTGGTGCGGGCGACCGCTACGCCGGCTCTGGCCGGATCGGCGCTCGGCGGCTTCAGATCGACCGGGCGAAAGCCGGGGCTGTCGGCATTGGCGACGTTCTCGGCGAGCACCTTCTGGCGCGACTGCTGGTAATGCATGCGCGTCTTCAGCGCCTGCATCAGGCCGCCACTGAGGCTGAATCCGTCGTTCGCCATGGCTCCAGCTCCCCGTTATCGCCGCCGGCGAGGCGGGACTACTGGGCAAATCCTGCCGGGTTCATGGTTAATATCCGGTTAAAGAGGCGGGCTTTCGCAGGTGTGATTAACCACGCGTTCACCATGTTTCCCGATAGCGAAAGCGTTATGCTATAGCCAAGGTGTTGAACAATGGGCGGGACTTAACGGCCGTCCGGGCCGCCGTGGCGTTAAGAGGCATACCTTGCAGAGCTTGTTCGGATTGGAACTTACGACCCCGCAGAGGGCGATTGTCGCGATCATCGTCGTTCTCGTGCTTCTCGCGCTGCTCGGCCTGTTCGTGCGGCAGATCAAGGGCGGACGCCTGCGGCTGCGCAGCCAGGCCGGGGGGCGGCAGCGCCAGCCCCGGCTCGGCGTGGTCGATACCTACGACCTTGATCGCCAGCGTCAGCTCGTGCTGATCCGGCGTGACAATATCGAGCATCTGCTGATGATCGGCGGTGCGTCCGATGTCGTGGTCGAGACGAACATCCTGCGCAGCGGCAGCCGCGCCGCGCCGCCGAGCTATGCCGATACCGCCGCGATGGACCGGCCGTTGCCGCCGTTCGAGACGCTGGTTCCGCCGAGCGAGCCCGCCTTGCGGGCAGGGGATGAGGCACGCCGCACCGGTTATCCCGAAGGGCCGGAACCGCTGCCGACCCGCCCCGTTTCCGTGCCCGTCGAGCCGCCTGCGACGATCTCTGCGTCCACGGCCGCGACCGCGGGTGTCGCCGCCGCTCTCGGCGTCGCTGCCGCGGGCGAGGCGGTTGCGGCCCCTGCCAAGCCTGCCGCTCCGGCCATGCCGGTGCCCCCGGTCACGACCGGGCCGGCGCCGAGCTTCGCGCGCGAACATGCGCCGCAGCCGGCCGTCAGCCCCGGCGAGCTCGACGACATGACGCGCCAGCTGGAAGAGGCGCTGAAGCGGCCCTTCTCCGCCGTGCGTCCGGCCAATCTCGGCAGCGAGGCACCGGCCGCGAGCGCTGTGCCGGCTGTCGAGCCGCCCGCGCCCGTCGAGAAATTCGCGCCTGCGCCCGTCGTCGAGGCGGAGCTGGCACCGGTGGAAGCGGCGGCGCCTCACATCGAGCCGCTGGCTCCGGAACCGGAGATCGTATCCGAGCCCGTCGTGGCGCCGGCCCCGGTCGCTCCGCCGCGCCAGAAGCCGATCCCGAGCGATGTCGAGGCCGAGCTTGCTGCCGCGCTCGGGCTTTCGCTGGATCGCCCGCTTTCGAAGGCGCCGGAGCCGAAGCTGTTCGAACCGAAGCCGGCCGAGATCCATCATCCGGAGCCGTCGGAGCCGGAGTCGGAACCGACCCCGGATCCCGTGCCAGAGCCGATTGTCGACGAGCCCGCTTTCGTCGAGCCGGCGCCTGTCGCGATCGCGGAAGAGCCGGCTCCGGTCGAAGCTCCCAAGCCGCAGCCTGAGTCCGAAAAGCCGGCCGAGCCCGCGACCAAGGAGATCGATCCCTTCTCTGTGGACGCGATCGAAGCCGAGTTCGCCCGGCTGCTTGGCCGCGACCCCAAGGCAAAATCCTGAGGCAGGACGGTGCGGCCTGAGCGCTCCGGCTCGCAGCCCATCAACAGGATTGTCGGCCATCAGGCCCCATCGACGCCGCGCACCGGTTGCGCGGCGTTTTCGCGTGGCTAGCTTCAGGCGCACTCGATCGGTTGAGTCGGGCAGTGGCGGCGCGCGTGAAGGTCATCGGCGGACGAGCGAGACGGTTTCGAGGCGGGCGTGCCCTGGCGGCGGCCGCGCTGCTGCTTGTGCTCCAGAGCGTGCCGGCACTGCCGCAGACACTGTCGCTCGACCTCGGGCAGGGCGGCGGCGTGGCGGAGCGGGCGCTCCAGCTCATCGCCGTCATCACGGTGCTGTCGCTGGCGCCGTCCATCCTGATCATGGTGACGTCGTTCACCCGGATCGTGGTCGTGCTGTCGCTGCTGCGCTCGGCATTGGGCACGCAGACCGCGCCACCCAATGCCGTGATCCTCGGACTGTCCCTGTTCCTGACCGGATTCGTGATGGCGCCGACCTTGCGCGAGGCCTACACGACGGCGGTCCAGCCGCTGGTCGCCGGGCAGATCCAGCCGCAGGAGGCCTATAATCGCGGCGTCGTGCCCTTCAAGACCTTCATGCTCAGGCATGTCCGCGAGAAGGACCTGGCGCTGTTCCTCGACATGTCGCAGGGGCCGCGTCCGCAGACGCAGCAGGATATCGGTGTCGAGGTGCTGATCCCGGCCTTCATGATCTCGGAACTGCGCCGCGCCTTCGAGATCGGCTTCCTGCTGTTCGTGCCCTTCCTGATCATCGACCTCGTCGTGGCCTCGATCCTGATGTCGGTGGGCATGATGATGCTGCCGCCAGTGACGGTGGCGCTGCCGTTCAAGCTGATCTTCTTCGTGCTGGTCGACGGCTGGGGGCTTGTCGCGGGCTCGCTGGTGAAGAGCTACGGCAGCGGGTAGATGGGGTAAGTCTCATCGCTTTTCGCGGCGTCGTAGACTTGTGAGCGTTCGCGCTTGCTGACGGCAACGACCACGACCGTGATCCGCTCGTCCTCGACGCGATAGACCAGCCGATAGCCCGCGGCGCGCAATTCGATCTTGTAGTGATCCGGCAGGCCATGCAGGGCGTCAGCGGGCACCCTTGGATGCGCCAGTCGCTCACCGAGCTTTTTCTTGAACTGCTCGCGCAACGTCACGCCGAGCTTGTCCCATTCCTTCCGCGCGGATGGCAGGAATTCGAGCTTATAGCTCATCGAGACCGACCGGCTCGCCCTTTTCGCCGGCCCGCGCCCGGACGATCTCGATGAGAACCTGATCGTCGAGCGCATCGACCAGCGCCTCATAAGTGTCGGCCGGCACCATATAGGCCATGACGCGATTGTGATTCAGGATCGCGACCGGATTGCCCCGCGCGCCATCGACCACGGCAGTAGGATTCTTCTTGAGATCGGAGACGCTGACGGCGATCTCAGCTTCGACGCGCTGCATGGCTTCCCCTTAACTCGACCCGAAAATAAGATGCCAATTTCAGGTCTGAATTAAGGTCAATATAGCGTGGTGTATTCGGCGTCGCCAGAGGCCGTCAGCCCACGACCACCCGGCCGCGCTGGATGCGCAGGCTGAGCGAGCCGTCCTTGAGCGCCAATGCCTTCTCGCCGAAGACGCTGCGGCGCCAGCCCTGCAGGGCCGGGACCTGGGCGAGGTCGTCGGAGGCGATCGCCTCGAGATCGTCGGTCGAGGCGATGATCTTGGGGGCGACGCGCTCGGCATCCGCCACCGCCTTGAGCAGGACCTTGAGCAGGTCGAGCACCGCGGCATTGGTCGGACGGCCGCGCTCGCGCTCCAGCCGGGGCAGGGTCTTGGGATCGAGGGCGGCGGCGCGCTCGATCGCGGCGAGAACCTCGGCGCCGTTGCGCGAGCGCTCGAAGCCGTTGGGGACGGAGCGCAATTCGGCGAGCGCCTCGACCGAGCGCGGGCCGCGCTGGACGATATCCATCAGCGCATCGTCCTTGAGCACGCGCTGGCGCGGCACGTCGCGGGTCTGCGCCTCGCGCTCGCGCCAGGCGGCGATCTCCATCAGGTTCGGAAGCTCGCGCGGCTTGCGGATGCGGCCTTTGAGGCGCTGCCAGGCATTCTCCGGCTTGACCTCGTAGGTCGCGGGCGAGGTCAGTACGGACATCTCCTCAGCGACCCAGTTCTCGCGGCCGGTGGCATCGAGATCGGCTTTTAAGGCGAGATAGATGTCGCGCAGATGCGTGACGTCCGATTCGGCGTAGGACAGCTGCGCCTCCGTCAGCGGGCGGCGAGACCAGTCGGTGAAGCGCGAGGACTTGTCGATGCGCGCCTTGGCGAGGTCGTTGGCGAGCTGCTCGTAGCCGACCGAGTCGCCATAGCCGCAGACCATGGCCGCGACCTGCGTGTCGAAGAGCGGGGTCGGCAGCACGCGTCCGAGCAGCCAGACGATTTCCAGGTCCTGCCGGGCAGCGTGGAAGACCTTGACCACGGCCTCGTTGACCATCAGCCCGAAGAAGGGGGCGAGGTCGAGATCGGGCGAAAGCGGGTCGACCAGCACCGCCTCGTCCGGCGAGGCGATCTGGATCAGGCACAGCTTGGGGTAATAGGTCGTCTCGCGCAGGAACTCGGTGTCGACCGTGACGAAAGGATGGGTCGCGAGGCGATCGCAGGCGACGGAGAGCGCGGCGGTATCGGAAATCAGATGCATGATGTCGTCGTCTTAGCAGAGAGAGCCGCAGGATGTCGCGGGCGTTCTTGACATTTCGGGCGCGCGCGTGTGGTTAGCCCCAAGCTGTGGCTGGCGCTTCGCGCCGGCCACCGACGCATTTCCGAAAGACTGAGCCCGTGACCCTGCATCGCTATCGTTCCCATACCTGTGGCGCGCTCCGTGACAGCGACATCGGCCAGAATGTCCGCCTCTCCGGCTGGTGCCATCGCATCCGCGACCATGGCGGCGTGCTCTTCATCGACCTGCGCGACCATTACGGCATGACGCAGGTCGTCATCGACCCCGATTCGCCGGCTTTCGCCGAGGCCGAGACGCTGCGCTCGGAATGGGTCGTGCGCATCGACGGCAAGGTCAAGGCCCGCCTCGCCGGCACCGAGAACGCCAACCTGCCGACCGGTGCGGTCGAGGTCTTCGCGACGGCGATCGAAGTGCTCGGCCCTTCGGCCGAATTGCCGCTGCCGGTCTTCGGCGACCTCGAATATCCCGAGGATACCCGCCTCAAGTACCGCTTCCTCGACCTGCGTCGCGAGAAGCTGCACAACAACATCATGCTGCGCACCAAGGTCATCGACTCGATGCGCCGCCGCATGAAGGATTCGGGCTTCTCCGAGTTCCAGACGCCGATCCTGACCGCGTCCTCGCCGGAAGGCGCGCGCGACTTCCTGGTGCCGAGCCGCCTGCATGCCGGCAAATTCTACGCGCTGCCGCAGGCGCCGCAGCAGTACAAGCAGCTTCTGATGATGGCGGGCTTCGACCGCTATTTCCAGATCGCGCCCTGCTTCCGCGACGAGGACCCGCGCGCCGACCGTCTGCCGGGCGAGTTCTACCAGCTCGACGTCGAGATGAGCTTCGTCGAGCAGGAAGACGTCTTCGCGACGATGGAGCCGGTCATTACCGGCGTGTTCGAGGAGTTCGCCGAGGGCAAAAAAGTCGCGCGCAACTGGCCGCGCATTCCCTATGCCGAAGCCATCGCCAAATACGGCTCCGACAAGCCGGACCTGCGCAACCCGCTCATCATGCAGGACATCTCCGAGCATTTCCGCGGCTCGGGCTTCAAGGTCTTCGCGCGCATCCTCGAAGGCGAGAAGAACCGCGTCTGGGCGATCCCTGCGCCGGGCGGCGGCAGCAGAGCCTTCTGCGACCGGATGAACTCCTGGGCGCAGGGCGAGGGGCAGCCGGGCCTCGGCTACCTGATGGTCAAGGAAGACGGCGAGGGCCAGGGGCCGATCGCCAACAACATCGGACCTGAGCGCGTCGCCGCGATCATCAAGCAGATGGGACTCAAGGGCGGCGATGCCTGCTTCTTCGTCGCGGGCGACCCGGACAAGTTCTACAAGTTCGCCGGCAGCGCCCGGAACAAGGTCGGTTCCGAGCTCGGGCTGATCGACGAGAACGCCTATGCCTTCGCCTGGATCGTCGACTTCCCGATGTTCGAGTACAACGAGGACGAGAAGAAGGTCGATTTCTCGCACAACCCCTTCTCGATGCCGCAGGGCGGCCTGAAGGCGCTGACCGAGGAAGATCCGCTCTCGCTCAAGGCCTTCCAGTACGACATCGCCTGCAACGGCTTCGAGCTGGCCTCCGGCGGCATCCGCAACCACCGCCCCGAAGCGATGGTGAAAGCCTTCGAGATCGCCGGCTATGGCGAGGAGACGGTGATCGAGCGCTTCGGCGGCATGTATCGCGCGTTCCAGTACGGCGCTCCGCCACATGGCGGCATGGCGGCGGGCGTGGACCGCATCATCATGCTGCTGGCCGGCGCGACGAACCTGCGCGAGGTCGCGCTGTTCCCGATGAACCAGCAGGCCGTCGATCTGCTGATGGGGGCACCGGCCGAGGCGACGCCGAAGCAGCTGCGCGAGGCGCATCTGCGGATCAACGCTCCCGAGAAGAACGGCTGACGTCCATGGCCTTGCTGTCGATCGGGCGGGCGCTGCCGCTCGCCTGTCTTCTTGCGCCGCTGCTCGGCGCCTGCGTCGCCGCCGGCGACAGCAGCGCCGGCCGTGCCTCGACTTTGGCGACGACAGTGTCACGCGCCACGGCCTGCAAGGCCGGCTCGCCGCAGCGCACGACGCTCGACCGTTTCCTCGCGGCCGAGAAGGCGAGGGGCGCCGACGACCAGCAGATCGCGGCTGCACGCTCGGCTTATGTCGGTGTCTCCGAAGCCGAGATGATCAATCAGGGCGTCAAGCCGCAGCCTTGCACGGCCGAGGAGCGGGCGGAGCTGAAGGTGCGGATGGGCCGTATCCGGGCCGGGGATTTCAACACGCTCTGAGCCGCCTTTGCCGATGCCTTCCCTTCCTAAGCTTGCCGCTGCAACGGCTCTGTGCGCGGTGCTCGCGGCTTGCACGGCCGTCGGGCCGATGCCCGGCACGGTGGAGTATGCCGCAGCCACCGTCTCGCGCGCCTATGATTGCGGCCTGCCGGTCGATCGCAGCCGGATTATCGCGCGACTCGATCGACAGGATCGGCAACGCTTCGTCGCGGCCAATGCCGGCTATGCCGTGAAGTCCTACAAGGCGCCGCATCGCTGCGAGGCTGGCGAGCGCGAGCGGATCAAGGGCGAAATCGGCGCGCTCGCGCGCCGCTGAAATCGCTTGCTTCCGGCCTCCCGACATGGCCACAAGGCGGCAATGCCCGCCGCCGCCATCACCGCCATCGTCGTCAGCTATGACAGCGCCGAGGTCCTGCCCGCCTGCCTCGATGCGCTGGCCGGGGAGGGCGTGCCCGCCATCGTCGTCGACAATGCCAGCGGCGACGACAGCCGCGCCATCGCGGTGGCGAAGGGCGCAACGGTTATCGCGAATGCCCGCAACGAGGGCTATGGCCGCGCCAACAATATCGGCGTCGCGGCGGCCGACACGCCCTATGTGCTGATCGTCAATCCGGATCTTGAACTGACGAAGGGCGCTGCCGCGGCGCTTCTCGCGGCCGCCGAACGCTATCCCGATGCCGGAATGCTGGCGCCGCGTATCGTCGAGCCCTCGGGCCGCATCTTCCTGCAGCCACGCTCCTTGCTTTCGCCTGCGCATCTCAACCGCGCCGGCACGATGGCGATCCCCGAGGGCGATGCCTGCCTGCCGTTCCTGTCGGGCGCCTGCCTGCTGATCCGGCGCGACGCGTTCGTCGCGCTTGGCGGCTTCGATCCGGCGATTTTCCTGTTCTATGAGGACGACGATCTGTGCCGGCGCATGCGCGATGCGGGCCATGCGCTCGTCCATGTCCATGGCGCCGAGGCGCGCCATGGTCGCGGCCGCTCGACGGCCCCGTCGCCGCAGCGGCGCTTCAAGGCGCGCTGGCACCTGGCCTGGTCCGAGCATTATATCGCCCGCAAATACGGGCTCGCCGGACCGGGGCCGATCCGGATGCTGGAGAATATCGGCAAGGCTGCGGGCTACGGCATGCTGTTCAGGCGCGAGAAGATGTTCGCGCATGCGGGCTCCGCCGCCGGCGCCCGCGCCTGGCGGCGCGGCGAGACGGCGCTCGCCCATGAAGGACTGGGGGAAATGCCATGAGCCGGGCCCGGTCCACGGTCGCGGAGGCGCTCGCCAATCCGCACAATAATTTCGGCCTGCTCCGGCTGGTCATGGCGCTCGCCGTCGTGGTGTCGCATGCCTTCAGCGTCACT
>Ga0209793_1000238_pt1 | contig 88766 bp, 77 predicted proteins | sample EBPBio122009_DNA_FD_185863 | JGI IMG/M metagenome (GOLD analysis project Ga0209793, IMG submission 185863) | Wastewater treatment Type I Accumulibacter community from EBPR Bioreactor in Madison, WI, USA - Reactor 1_2/2/2009_ DNA (SPAdes) (version 2) | ecosystem: Engineered > Bioreactor > EBPR >... | reverse complement strand
AATAGCCCTGGTTGGCGTTGGCGTTGACTCGCCAGTCGCTCCGGTCGAGATATTCGTTGATCGACGCGGCGACGTCGACGACCGTCTTGCGGTCGGCCCGCGCCTGCCCGCGCTTCTCGCGGTAGACGATATAGGCGCGCGCGGTGGCGGCGCGGTCGGCCGCGATCAGCACCTGCTCGACGATATCCTGGATCTCCTCGATATGCGGTGCCTTCCCGCAGAAACGGTGGGCGATGACCTTGGCGGCCTCGCCGGCCAGCCGGTCGGCTTCCTCGCCGCCGAATTCGCCGGTCGCCTGCCCCGCCCGCGCGATCGCCGAGCGAATCTTGCCGGCATCGAAGGCGGCCGCGGCGCCGCCGCGCTTGACGACCGTCTCCGGCAGGGCGGCTTGCGGGGAAATGTCGGGAGAGGAAACGGACAGCACGGGCATCGGCACACCTTCTGGGTTCGAGCGGAGCGGAGGCACGCGCATGCGGAACCGGCCGCATACGCAGCCGGCCGCCGGGTCTCCGCCCAAGGACGTTCACGGTGTCACGAGAGGTTTTCCAGCGCCGGTCCAGCCGAAGCGGCCGACCCTCAGAACCACATCATCTTGCGATTCAAATCGTCGTGACGACTATATCTAGAGTATCGGAGGGGAGCCGTGTCAACGTACCCGGCCATGGAAGGGCCGGCGGGGCCGATTTCTTTATCCGGAGTTTGTTCCAGCGCAAACTCGGTGACGAATGCGCTGGACGGAAAGACCGTAGACGCCTCAGGCGCACGCCTCCACGCGCGCGCCTTCGAAGGACGCCGCCATGGCGTCGATTCCTGCCCGGTCCGGCACGAGGCAGGCGGCGGTCGCCAGCGCATCGGCGATTGCCGCCGAGGGGGCGGAGATCGAGATGGCGCGCCATTGCGCGGGCGTGGGCCGCCCGGTGACGGGGTCGAGGATATGGCCGTCCCGGCCGCCCTGATCGAAGGTCGTGCCGAGGGGAGCGGAGGTGGCGAGCGAACGCTGGCGCAGCGGCAGGCGCGCGCCGGTTTCCAGCCGCACCGGCCAGTCCCCGCCGTCCGGCGCGCCGCCGAGGGCGCGCAGCTCGCCGGTATCGACGAGAATGTCCGTCAGGCCCTCCGCCTCCAGCAGCGCGGCGACGCGGTCGGCGACATAGCCCTGGCCGATGCCGTTCAGCGTCAACGCCGTGCCGGGTGCAAGGGTGATGGCCGCCGCGTCGAGGCGGACCTTGTCCCAGCCGGTCCGGCGAAGCACCGCCTCGATGGCCCCGGCATCGGGCCGCCGGCCGTTCGCGGCGGCTTCGGCCCAGAGCGCCCAGAGCGGCTGCACGGTCGGATCGAACCTTCCGCCGCTCGCCCGATGCACCGAGCCGGCGAGCGACAGGCATTCCAGCAGCTCGAAGGGCGGATTGTCGAGACGGCCGTCGCCATTCAGCCGCGACAGGGCGCTTGCCGGCCGGTAGAGGCTGAGAATGTCCTCGAGCCGGGCGATCTCGGCCATGGCGCGGGCGGCGATGGCCTCGCCGTCAGGGTGGTCGAGCCGGATGGAGGCGCGCGCGCCGAGCGCCTGCCCCGTCCATTGACGGGTGGCGCCCTGCCCCGCGCGGGCGACGGCGGGCAACAGCGCCATCGCGGCGGAAATCGTGATGAAGCGGCGGCGGGTTACAGCCATGGTTCAACCTCCGGCTTTGTTGGGCAGGGCACGCAGGCGACCGTCGAAATCCGAGTCGTCCTCGTCCCCCTGGTCCGTGCCGGTCTCCACCGGCGCGAGAACCATGTCATCGGTGATGTCGGTGAGCGCCAGTATCCGGCCGCCCTCGGTGAGGGCGAAGGCCTGCGCGCTCTCCCGCGTGGAGAAGGGCACCGTCTCCGGCGCGCCCATGCCGCCCTCGCGGACCGAGCCGACGACATAGAAGGCGGTGGCGGCGGGAATCCAGTTGCCGTCGCCCGGCCGCTCCCACGTCGCCCCCGCCCGGCCCATGTCGTTGACATAGACGGCGAGGATCGGCGCGACCTGCTCGGGCGCGCGCATATAGGCGATGGCGTCGCGCACCTGGCTGAAGAACAGCGGCGCGGGATTGCCCTCGAGGAAGACCTGTGCCTTCGGGCCGGGATGCTCCAGCAGGTTCATCTGGCAGTAATGGCCGAGGGTTTCCGGCGTCATGTCCTGCGGCGCGGTGTTTTGCGCCACCTCTTCCTTGCAGGCGGAAAGCAGCATGAGAGCGGCCGCGATCAGCACGGGACGAAGACCTCTCCTCATGGCGTCACCTTCCGGAAAGCGCTGACGGCGAGCGCGATGGCGAGGAGCGGCCAGAGGAAGAGCGAGGCTGCCGATTGCCAGAGCGGGATCGCGCCCGCCGCGCCACCGATGCCGCCGGCCGCCGCCACGGCCTCGGCCGCCGAGAGATTGAAGACGCGGAAGGCGTCGGCCGGGTTGGCGAGCAGCGCCACCGGCAATGCCTGCGTCGTGAAGGCCCCGCCCCCGTCGGTGACGATCAGTGCGAGGAGCGCGAGGTCGTAGAGCACCACCGCGACGAGCCAGAGAGCGATGGCGAACCCCGCCGCCCCCGAGGGACGGCGCGCCAGCGCGGAGAGCGCATAGCCCGCCCCGAGGAAGGTCGCGCCGAGCAGCACCGAGGACCAGATCAGCCGCCACAGCGCGCCGAGGCCGGCGATCGCCGCGGGATCGGACAGGACGGCCACCAGCGCGGCCGCCCCGTAGCCGAGCGTGACGGCGAGCGCGAGGATCGCCAGATGCGCGACAAGCTTGCCGAGCAGGATTTCGAGACGCGAGACGGGATAGGTGAGAAGCAGCGGCAGCGTGCCGCGCTCCACCTCGCCCGCCACCGCGTCGAAGCTCATCAGCAGCGCCAGCAGCGGCACCAGATAGACGGCGAGCGAGGTGAGCGAGGCGACCGTGACGGAAAGCCGGTCGACGCCGACATCGCCCGTCGGGGCGGCGCCGGCAGCAGCGAGCACGAGCGCGAACAGCACCATCATGCCGGTCGCGATGGAGACCCAGCGGTTGCGGAAGGCGATGCGGAATTCGCTGGCCGCCGTGGCGAGGATGCGGCTCATTGCCCGTCCCTCCGGCTGAAATGGCTATAGATATCCTCAAGGCTCGGCGGGATCACGTCAAGATCGGCGAGCGCGCCGCCGAGCGCCGTGAGGCGGGCGAGAAGCGGCAGCTTTTCCGCCTGCGCGCAGGAGAGGCGAAGCAGGCCGTCCGGCCCAGCGGTGGCTTCCGGAAAAGCCGCCGCCAGCGTGGGCGCATGGCCCTCGGCCGGGCGGGCGAGAAGCGCGACGGGCAGCGCGGCGCGGGCGCGCAGGTCCGCCAGCGTGCCTTCCGCCACCAGCGCCCCGCCGGAAAGGATCAGGATGCTGTCGGTGCGGGCCTCCACCTCGGTCAGGACGTGGGAGGAGAGCAGGATCGCGGTGCCCTCGGCGGAAAGGCCATCGAGCAGGTCGTAGAAATCGCGGCGCGACACCGGGTCGAGGCCGGAGGTCGGCTCGTCCAGAACCAGGAGGCGCGGGCGACCGATCAACGTCTGGGCAAGGCCCACGCGCTGGCGCATGCCCTTGGAATAGGTGCCGATCCTGCGGCGCGCCGCCTTTTCCAGCCCGACGCGGGCAAGCAGCGTCATGGCCTGTTTAGGGCTTTCGCCGCGCAGCGCGAGATAGTGACGAAGCTGTTCCTCGCCCGTCAGGGCCGGATGGAAGGCGACGTTCTCCGGCAGGTAGGCGACCTGCCCCCGCGCGGCCGGCGAGCCGGGCGCGGCGCCGCAGACCGACACCGAACCGCCATCATGGGAAATGAGGCCGAGGATGATCTTCATCATCGTCGATTTTCCCGCGCCGTTATGGCCGAGCAGCGCCGCACGCCGCCCCGCCTCCAGCGACAGCGAAACGTCCTTCAGGGCTTCCACCTCGCCGAAGCGCTTAGTGAGCCGAGAGATTGTCAGTGTCGGTGTCATCGTAATTTCCTTCGGCCCAGCGGCCGGCGACCTCCGCCTCGTAGGCGAGAATCTCGGGCGGGACGGGTATGGTGAGGGGCCGCATCAGCGGCGCGCTGTCGCGCACGCCGCCGGGCAGCGTGGCGGGAAAGTCCCGCTGGCTCCAGCGCACGAGCTGCACGGCGGGCGAGCCGATGAGGAGGCTTGCCGCGGGCTGCGACCAGAGGATCTGGTCCATCAGGTCGTTGGGACGGTAGAAGCTGTCGGCGATGCCGTCGCCGTTGAGGTCGAAGGCCGGGTGGTCGGACCAGAAATTGCCCCTGCCCTCATGGCTCCATTCCATGTTGCGGGTGCCGACATATTTCACCTGCTCGCGATTGGCGATGAAGGCGTTGCCGGTCAGCACGTTCTTTTCCGAACCCGCCGTGAAATGGATGCCTATGCCGCAGCCCTCGAACCGGTTGTTCCAGATGAGGTTCTTGTGGGCGTTGTAGATGAAGAGGCATTTGCGCGCACCGCCGCGCACCAGGTTGCCGGTGACGTCGGCATTGTTGGCGTAGTTCAGCATCAGCCCGTGCTCGCGGTCGCCGAGGCTGAGATTGTTGAGGATCTTCGCCTTGTTGGAAAACATGATGGCGAAGCCGAGATGGTTGCCGATGGAGATGTTGCCGGAAACCTCGGTGTTGCGGGTATACATGAAATGCACGGCGAAGCGCAGGTCGCGCATGATGTTGCCGCGATAGATGCTGTCGGCGCTGGCATTGGAGAAGATACCGTCGCGGCCGAAGCGGATGACGTTGTTCTCCAGCAGCGTGCCGGGGCTGTTCCAGACATAGATGCCGTTGCCGCGCTCGTTCATGCGCGGGCTGTCGGTGCCGACGATCTCGTTCGCGACCACGGCGGCGTCGCGCCCGCCATGCACGTCGACGCCGTGCATGTTGCCGGTGACCAGCAGCTTCTCGACGCGCGCGCGATCGGCCCCCTGCAGAATCTTCACCCCGGCATCGAGGTCCTGGTTGACGCGGCCGGAGCCGGTCACGGTGAAGCCCTCCAGGGTCACGTCGGGCGCGGAAATCGTCACGACGCTGCCATGTCCCTGCCCGTCCACCACCGCCCCGCGCGGGCCGGTGACGGTGAGGGGCCGGTCTATGATGACGGGGCCGTCATAGGCCCCGTCCGTCAGTACCAGCACATCGCCGGGGGACGCCCCGGCGATGGCCGCTGCAAGGCTGCCCGCGCCCGGCGCGACCGCACGCTCCGCCGCGGCAAGCGGCGAGGCGAGAAGGAGGCCGATCAGGAGAGCGGGCAGGCGCATGGCTCAGGCGTCCGCCGGTTCCACGAACATGCGTCCGCGCATTTCCATGTGCAGGGCATGGCAGAACCACTGGCAATAGTACCAGTAGACGCCCTTGTTGGCGGCGACGAAGGTGACGGAGCTGGTCTGCTGCGGGCTGATCTCCATCGCCACGCCATGGTTGCCCATGGTGAAGCCGTGCGTCAGGTCGTCGATCTCGTCGAGGTTGGTGACGATGACCGTGACCTCGTCGCCCTCCTTGACGGTGAAGTCCGACACGCTGAAGCTCGGCGCGACGGAGGTCATGTAGACGCGCACCTTGTTACCGTCGCGGATCACTGCGTCGGTCCATTCGTCGATGTTGACGCCGTCGGCCTCGGCCTGCTTGCGGGTTTCGGCCCACAGCCGGTCCTGACGGTCCCAGACCGAGCGGATGTTCGGCAGGATCGAGGGGGAGACGGCGATGGCGTCGTGCGGCTCGGCGAAGTTCGGGCCGTCATGCACCAGCTTCATCTTGTCGCCGGAGATGTCGATGAGCTGGTCGTTCTCCGGCTTCAGCGGACCGACGTTCAGGAAGCGGTCCTTGGAGAACTTGCACAGGCACACCATCCAGTCGTTGGAGGCGTCCAGCGTCTCGCCCATCACCGTCTTGAGGTGGCCGGGCTGGTACTGAACGTCCAGCTTGTCCTTGATCGGGTTGATCTTCTCCCCGGCATAGGCGCGGATGGCCTCCTCGATGTTCCACTTCACCACCTGGCTGTCGAGGAAGAGCGAGGTATAGGCGTTGCCGCGTCCGTCGAAGGCAGTGTGAAGCGGGCCGAGGCCGAGTTCCGGCTCGGCAACCACGGCGCTGCGCGGCTCGGCATTGTCATAGAACAGCGCGTCGAACTTCGTCACGTCGAGCACGGTGACGGTCGGCGAGAGCTTGCCGGCGATGCACAGGTGCTTCTTGTCCGGCGCCATGTTGCAGCCGTGCGGGTTGTTGGCGATGGGGATGTAGCGGGTGAAGAGGGACTTGGCCTCCTTGCGCCCGTCGAGCACCTTGACGCCGTTGACCTCCTCGTACTTGCCGGCCGCGATGGCCTTCTCGATCTCGGCGAGGTTGAAGACGACGACATGGTCCATCTCGGACTTCGTCATCTCTTCCAGCGACATGCCCATTTCCGAGTTGTAGCTGGTGGAGAAGGCCCACTTGCCCTCGTAGTCGGCATCGCAGTTGTCGAGGTTGCCCGAGACCTGGACCTGCCATGCGACTTCCCACTTGTCGGCATCGACGGCCGTGAAGATGTTCACGTAGGTCGAGACGTCCTTCATGGTGGAGCCGTCGTTGTTGAGGGGCGCTTCGTCCTCGCCGTTGCAGAAGACGTAGTTGGAGCGCGGCCACTTCTGCGGACGCAGGCCGTGGATGCCCTTGGCGTTCGGGATCTCCAGGATGGCGTCGGTCTTCATCACGTCGCAGCGAACGCGCGCCACGCGCGTGTTGGCCTTGTCGTTCATGAAGAGGTAGCGGCCGTCGTACTTGCCCTCGGTGAAGGACATGTGGACGTGGTGCAGGTCGCCGTTGTCGTGGATCTTCTTGCCGTTGGCGGCAAGCTGCTTCTTCGTCTTCTCCGTCATCGTGCGCTGGTGGATGTGGATGGACTCGTTCGTCTGGCCCCAGCCGGTGGCCGAGCAACGGTTGAACACCGGCACGCGCATCAGTTCACGCATCGAGGGAATGCCGAGGATGCGCATCTCGCCCGACTGGCCGGAAGACCAGAAGCCGTAATAGTCGTCGAGCTTGCCGGGGGCCACGGAGCCGTCGGCTCCGCCGGCGGCATGGGCCGGCGTCGCCAGGCCTGCGGCGCCGAGGCCGAGCGCGGCCGGCCCCATCGCGCCGGCGAGAACCGCGCTGCCCGCGGTGGCGCTGAACAGCGCGCGGCGGCTCAGTCCCTTGTTTTCCTTCGTTTCCATGGTCGGCTCCTTCACGGTTGGACTTTTGCTGTGGGTTGGTGGTAGATCGGCGCGCCGCCGGGGCTGGCCGCGAGCTTGGCCCGCGACTTCATCTTCTTGATCACGACGGGGCACACGGTTTCGGACTGGTAGAGCACCTGACAGTGCAGGCAGTTGATGCACTCGTTCGGGTTGATCTCGCCGGTCTTGTGGATCGCCTGGACCGGGCACTGGATCGCGCAGGTCTGGCAGGGGTTTCCGCATTCATGGTAGCGCTTCAGCCAGTCGAACATGCGCAGGCGCGCGGGGATGGCGAGCGCCGCGCCGAGCGGGCAGAGATAGCGGCAATAGAACCGCTCGACGAAGAGGCCGGCCACGAGCAGCGCGACGGCATAGGCGACGAACGGCCAGGCGCGGATGAACTTCAGGATGATCGCGGTCTTGAACGGCTCGATCTCGGCTAGATGCTCGGCCTGCTCGACGCTCATCAGCGACACGCCGAAAAGCCCGAGGAAGATCATGTATTTGACCGGCCAGAGCCGCTCGTGCAGGCCCCAGGGCAGGGTCCATTGCGGAATGCGCAGCTTGCGGGCGATCTGGTTGGTCAGTTCCTGCAGCGCGCCGAAGGGGCACAGCCAGCCGCAATAGGCCCCCCGCCCCCAGAAGAGCAGCGCGGCGGCGACGGCGAACCAGAGGATGAAGGTCAGCGGATCGAGCAGGAAGGCCTGCCAGCTGAAGCCGCTCACCAGGCTGCCGAACAGCGCCATCAGGTTGACGACGGAAAGCTGCGCATTGGCGTACCAGCCGAGGAAGACCAGCGTGACCGTCAGGAAGGCGATGCGGAAGATATAGAAGCCCTTCGCGTTCTTCACCGCATAGGACTGGAAGAAGAAAACGCCCGTCAGCACGACCAGCATGGAGCCGAGGACCACGATCTTCAGCTTGGAATCGCGCCAGATGCGTTTCCACAGATCGGCCTGCGCCGTGCCCTCCTCCTGCGGCGAGGCGACGGCGACGTCCTTGACCGGCGCGGCGACGGCGCGCAGATACTTCTGCGGAAGCTGGTAGCCGAGATCGAAGGTGTGGAAAACCTTCTCGATCGGCCCGACCTCGCGCTGCGCCAGAAGCTGGATGCGGAAAGGCTTTGCCGGATCGAAGCCGAGGCCGGCTGGAATGCGGAAGAGGTCCATCTCGGTGAATTCGGGCGCGCCGGGCAGCGCGATGCCACCCAGGCGACGATGGTCGCGGTCGCGGAAACGCACGGACACATCGTCCTGGATCAGCACGATGCGGTCGAAGATGCCGCCGCGCACATAGCCCGACCCCTTGAAGGAATATAGGCCGCGCCCGACGACGGCGATGGCGTTCTCGCCCTCCTTCAGCCAGCCCTTCAGGTTGGCCTCTTCGGCCGGCCCCAGCAGGGCCTTGCCGATGGCGGGGATGGAGACCAGCGCCGCCTGCATGTCGATGAAGGTGCTCTGCGGCGGCTCGGCGATGGCGCGCTCGCGGGCGCGCTGATCGGGATGTTCGGCGAAGGCGGCGTTGACCTGCCCGACGTCCAGCGACAGACGGCGCAGCGTGCCGTCGCCTTCCGCCTCGGTCCAGTCCGCCGGCGGCACGGCCTCGGGATCGACCTCGAAACGGGGACCGGTGCTCTCCGCTTCCGGGGCCAGTCCGCCAAGGCCGAGCGCACGCGCAACCTTCAGCCCCGAACGGACGATCGAATCGTCGATCACCATCACCGTCACCGTCGCACCGGAGATGATGTCCACCTCATGCGCCGTGCCGCCGGATTTCGCTTCGGCGACGAGGTCCAGCCCCGCATAGCCGGCAACCAGCGCCTTCACCTTCGCCTCGGGAATGCCAATGAGGACGATGGGCTCGGAATGCTTGACCAGTTGGACGCCGAGGATCTTCGCATCCGTGCCGACCGCCACGAGCGTGTGGATCGGCTTGCCGGAATAGCCGGTTGTGCCCACGAAATCCGAGGTGGCGAAGATGTAGGCCACCGTCTTGCCGTCCTTCAGCACCGGCGCGGCCGCGATGTCGTCGCGGATCGGCCCGAAGCCCTCCGCGCCCGGCACGAGGTCCGAGGCCGTGACGGCCGGCAGATAGGTCTGCAAAACGGAGGCCGCGTAGGCGGGAACCGCCAGGAACAGGCCGGCACACAGCAGAAGGACAAGACGGATGAGTTTCATTCCAAGGCATTCCCGCGGATCGTCACGGGAGCATTGGGGCATTCGTGCCGGGCAGTCCTTGCGCCAGATCAAATCTGCCGCGAATAGGCGCTCGCCGAACCGGAGGCCCGCACCGTCTTCTCAGCCCTCCCCCACCGGGCGGATCGAATAGGGGATGGTGCGGCGTAGGTCGTGCTCGACGACGAGGCGGCCCTTGAGCGGCGGCACCGCGCGGCTGGCGCATTGCGCGCGCTCGCAGATGCGGCAGGAAATGCCGATCGGATCGTAGGCGCCGGCATTGGAAAGGTCCAGGTCGTCGGCATAGACGAAGCTTTCCGCATGGGAGACCTCGCAGCCGAGCGCCAGCGCATAGTGCTGCTGCGGCTGACGGAAGCCGCGCCCACCGCGCGAGACCTGCATGGACAGACAGAGATAGCGCACGCCGTCCGGCGTCTCGGCGAGCTGGCGGGCGATGCGGCCGGGCGCCTCGAAGGCCTGATGGGCGTTCCATAGCGGACAGGCCGCGCCGAAGCGGGCGAATTGCAGGCGCGTGGCGCTGTGGCGCTTGGTGATGTTGCCCGCCCTATCGATGCGGGCGAAGAAAATCGGAACGCCCTTGCGGCCCGGCCGTTGCAGCGTCGACAGCCGGTGACAGACCTGTTCGAGGCTCGCGCCGAAGCGGGCGGAGAGAAGGTCGAGGTCGTGCCGCACCTCCTGCGCCGCCGCCATGAACCGGCCATAGGGCAGAAGCAGCGCGCCGGCGAAATAGTTGTGCAGGCCGATGCGGCAGATCTCGCCCGCCTCCGCAGTGCGGAAGCCCGCGCCGGCCGCCACGGCATCGACGATGGAGCCGGCATGAAGCTGGGCGATCTGTAGCGCGATCTGGAAATGGCGGGTCGCGGCCGGCAGGTAGGAATTCAGCGTCAGCAGGCGCGCGGCGGGATCGTAGGCGCGCACGAGATCGCCGCTCTGCGCCGCGCGCGCGATGCGGACACCGTATTGCCGCTCCAGATAGGCGGCGAGGATGGGACCCGGATCGGCCTCGCCGATGCCGATCTCCCCCGCCAGCCGCTCGGCGGCAAGGTCGAGGTCGCCGATATAGTTGTCGACGAAGTGGAAGAAATCGCGCACCTCCTCGTAGGGCGTCGCCTCGACAGCGGCAAGGCTGCGCCCCAGCGTGTCGTTGATGCTGGCGAGCTGCTCGGAATTGTGGCGATAGGCGCGATGCGCGGTGATCAGCGCATGGGCGAAGCCCGGGGCGTTCTGGGTGATGAGCTTCAATTCCTGGAGGCTCGGCGCGTAGCCGTCGAACAGCGGGTCCGAAAGCGTCTCCGACAGCGCCGAGACCAGCCGGTCGCCCTCCCCGCCCGAAAGCTCGGCAAGGTCGATGCGGAATTTTTCCGCCAGCGCCAGCAGCACGCCCGCCGAAACGGGGCGCTGGTTGTTCTCGATCTGGTTGAGATAGGAGACGGAAATGCCGAGGCGTTCGGCGAACTGCGCCTGCGTCGCCCGGTTCGCCTGGCGCAGGTCCCGCACCCTTCGGCCGATATAGAGTTTGCCCGTGGCCATGTTTGCAACTTTGCAAATTGAATTTGCAAAAAGTGTAACGCTTGCATGTCCACCCGATCAAGCGTTCATTTTCATGCCGATCCGCCGTATTGAGGATCGATCCGGGCGAACGGCCCGAACAGCGACGGACGGAGCCATGCACGCAATCCTCGAACAACTCGAAGCCCGCCGCAAGGCGGCGAAGCTCGGCGGCGGCCAGCGCCGCATCAACGCCCAGCACGCCAAGGGCAAGCTGACCGCCCGCGAGCGCCTCGACGTGCTGCTCGACGCCGGGTCCTTCGAGGAATACGACACCTATGTCACCCACCGGGCGACGGAATTCGGCATGGCCGACCAGAAAGTCGCCGGCGACGGCGTGGTGACCGGCTGGGGCACGATCAACGGCCGGCAGGTCTATGTCTTCAGCCAGGACTTCACCGTGCTCGGCGGCTCGCTCTCCGAGACCCATGCCAAGAAGATCTGCAAGATCATGGACATGGCGGTGCGCAACGGCGCGCCGGTCATCGGTCTCAACGATTCGGGCGGCGCGCGCATCCAGGAGGGCGTCGATTCGCTCGCCGGCTATGCCGAGGTGTTCCGCCGCAATGCCGAGGCCTCCGGCGTCGTGCCGCAGATCTCCGTCATCATGGGACCCTGCGCAGGCGGGGCGGTCTATTCGCCGGCCATGACCGACTTCATCTTCATGGTGCGCGACAGTTCCTACATGTTCGTCACCGGCCCGGACGTGGTGAAGACCGTCACCAACGAGATCGTCACGGCGGAAGAGCTGGGCGGCGCGCGCACCCACACGCAGAAGTCCTCGGTCGCGGACGGGGCCTATGAGAACGACATCGAGGCGCTGGAGCAGGTGCGCGCCCTCTTCGACTTCCTGCCGCTCAACAACCGCCAGAAGCCGCCGCTTCGCCCCTTCCACGACGACCCGGCGCGCATCGAGGAGCGGCTGGACACGCTGATCCCCGACAGTTCCACCAAGCCCTACGACATGAAGGAGCTGATCGCGGCGATTGCCGACGAGGGCGATTTCTTCGAGATCCAGGAGGCCTTCGCGAAGAACATCGTCACCGGCTTCGTGCGCATCGAGGGCGAGACGGTGGGCGTCGTCGCCAACCAGCCGATGGTGCTGGCCGGCTGCCTCGACATCGACAGCTCGCGCAAGGCCGCCCGCTTCGTGCGCTTCTGCGACGCCTTCTCCATCCCGATCCTCACGCTGGTCGACGTGCCGGGCTTCCTGCCGGGCACGAGCCAGGAATATGGCGGCGTCATCAAGCACGGCGCGAAGCTCCTCTTCGCCTATAGCGAGGCGACCGTGCCGATGGTGACGCTGATCACCCGCAAGGCCTATGGCGGGGCCTATGACGTCATGGCCTCGAAACATATCGGCGCGGATATCAACTATGCCTGGCCGACCGCCGAGATCGCCGTGATGGGCGCCAAGGGCGCGACGGAAATCCTCTACCGCTCGGAACTCGGCGATCCGGAAAAGATCGCCGCGCGCACGAAGGAATACGAGGAGCGCTTCGCCAATCCCTTCGTCGCCGCCGAGCGCGGCTTCATCGACGAGGTGATCATGCCGCATTCCTCGCGCCGCCGCATCGCTCGCGCCTTCGCCTCGCTGCGCGGCAAGGAGGTCGAGACGCGCTGGAAGAAGCACGACACGATACCGCTATGAGGCAGGTGGAGAAGCCCGAGCTGACGCCCGAGGAGGCGCGCAGGGATCATTGGGGCATGCTGCGCTTCATGATGCTCAACGCGCTCGCCGGCAGCCTGATCGGCGCGGCGACCGCCGCCGCCCTGATCCTCCTCAATGTCGGCGGCATCGGCACGCATATCGCGACGGCCGCGAACCCGGTCCTGCCGGTGCTGCTGCTCGTCATCCCCTTCGCCTCGCTGTTCGGCGGCGCGGCCACCGCCTCGGCGATCCTGCTGATGCCCTACGAGACGAAATACAAAGACAGACCGGGACCGGAAGACAGCTGATGTTCAAGAAAATCCTGATTGCCAATCGCGGCGAAATCGCCTGCCGCGTCATCAAGACGGCCCGCCGGCTCGGTATTCCCACCGTCGCCGTCTATTCCGACGCCGACCGCAACGCGCTGCATGTGGCGATGGCCGACGAGGCCGTGCATATCGGCCCCGCGCCCTCCGCACAGTCCTATATCGTCATCGACAGGATAATCGAGGCGATCCGCGCGACGGGGGCGGACGCCGTCCATCCGGGCTACGGGTTCCTGTCGGAAAACGCCGCCTTCGCCGAGGCGCTGGAGAAGGAGGGCGTCGCCTTCATCGGCCCGCCGGTCGGCGCCATCCAGGCGATGGGCGACAAGATCACCTCCAAGAAGATCGCGGCGGAGGCGGGTGTTTCCACCGTGCCCGGCCATATGGGCTTGATCGAGGATGCCGACGAGGCGGTGCGCATCGCCTCCTCCATCGGCTATCCGGTGATGATCAAGGCCTCCGCCGGCGGCGGCGGCAAGGGCATGCGCATCGCCTGGAACGACGCGGAGGCGCGCGAGGGCTTCCAGTCCTCGAGGAACGAGGCGAAAAGCTCCTTCGGCGACGACCGCATCTTCATCGAGAAATTCGTCACCCAGCCGCGCCATATCGAGATCCAGGTGCTCGGCGACACACACGGCAACACCCTCTATCTCGGCGAGCGCGAATGCTCCATCCAGCGCCGCAACCAGAAGGTCGTGGAGGAAGCCCCCTCGCCCTTCCTCGATCCCGCGACGCGCCGGGCCATGGGCGAGCAGGCCGTGGCACTGGCGAAGGCGGTCGGCTACCATTCGGCCGGCACGGTGGAATTCATCGTCGACGGCGAGCGCAACTTCTACTTCCTCGAGATGAACACCCGCCTCCAGGTCGAGCATCCCGTGACGGAGCTGATCACCGGCATCGACCTCGTGGAACAGATGATCCGCGTGGCGGCCGGCGAGAAACTGTCCTTCACGCAGGACGATGTGAAGCTCACCGGCTGGGCCGTCGAAAGCCGGCTCTACGCCGAAGACCCCTATCGTAACTTCCTGCCCTCCATCGGCCGCCTCACCCGCTACCGCCCCCCGGCGGAGGGCCGGCAGGCGAACGGCACCGTCGTGCGCAACGATACCGGCGTCTACGAGGGCGGCGAGATCTCGATGTATTACGACCCGATGGTCGCCAAGCTCTGCACCTTCGCGCAAACGCGCATCGAGGCCATCGACGCCATGGTCGACGCGCTCGACGATTTCGAGGTGGAGGGCATCGGCCATAACCTGCCGTTCCTCTCCGCCGTGATGGGCAACGAGCGTTTTCGCGCCGGGCATCTCACCACCGCCTTCATCGCCGAAGAATTCCCGGACGGCTTCCACGGTGTCGCGCCGGATAGCGGCGAGGCCCGCGCGCTCGCCGCCATCGCCGCCTTCATCCAGAAGGTCCTTCAGGAGCGCGCGGCCGCGATCTCCGGCACCATCGGCAACCACCGCCGCGTCGTCGGCGATGAATGGGTCGCAAGCCTTGCCGGAAGCGAGCACGCGCTGACGCTGGAGAGCGGCGCGGAGGGTCTTGCCGCCCGTTTCGAGGACGGCGAGACGCTGACGGTGACGAGCGACTGGACGCCCGGCCGCCGCCATGCGGTCTTCACCGTGGCGGGCGCGCGCATGGGCGTGAAGGTCGACCTTTGCGGCCCGGCCATCCGCCTGCGCCGGCGCGGCATGGACGTGACGGCGCATGTGCGCGAGCCGCATGTCGCCGCGCTCGCCAGGCTGATGCCGAAGAAGCTGCCGCCCGACACATCGAAGCTGCTGCTCTGCCCGATGCCCGGCGTCGCCACCGCCATCCTCGTCGCCGAGGGCGACGTGGTGGAGGCCGGCCAGCCGCTCGCCACCATCGAGGCGATGAAGATGGAGAACGTCATGAAGGCGGAGCGGCGCGCCACCGTCAAACGCGTCGCGGTCAAGGTCGGGCAGAGCCTTGCCGTGGACGAAACGATCCTGGAGTTCGAATGATGGCCGACAAGACGCTCAAGGATTGGGAAGCACTGGCGGAGAAGGAACTGCGCGCCGCGCCGGAAACACTGGACTGGGCGACGCCGGAAGGCATCGCCGTCAAGCCCCTCTACACCGCCGGAGACCTTGCCGGCATCGATCACCTCGATTCCCTGCCGGGCTTCGCGCCCTTCCTGCGCGGCCCGCGTGCAACCATGTATGCCGGCCGGCCTTGGACGATCCGCCAATATGCCGGCTTCTCGACGGCCGAGGCCTCGAACGCCTTCTACCGCAAGGCGCTCGCCGCCGGCCAGCAGGGCGTTTCCGTCGCCTTCGACCTCGCCACCCATCGCGGCTATGACAGCGACCATCCGCGCGTCGTCGGCGATGTCGGCAAGGCGGGCGTCGCCATCGACAGCGTGGAGGACATGAAGATCCTCTTCTCCAACATCCCGCTGGAGAAGATCTCCGTCTCCATGACCATGAACGGCGCGGTGATCCCGATCCTCGCCAGTTTCATCGTGGCGGGCGAGGAGCAGGGCGTGCCCCGCGCCGCCCTTTCCGGGACCATCCAGAACGACATCCTCAAGGAGTTCATGGTCCGCAACACCTATATCTACCCGCCCGAGCCGTCGATGCGGATCATCGCCGACATCATCGACTACACGGCGCGCGAGATGCCGAAGTTCAACTCCATCTCGATCTCCGGCTATCACATGCAGGAGGCCGGCGCGACGCTGGTCCAGGAGCTTGCCTTCACCATCGCGGACGGGCGCGAATATGTCCGCGCCGCCATCGCCAAGGGGCTGAACGTCGACGATTTCGCCGGCCGCCTCTCCTTCTTCTTCGCCATCGGCATGAACTTCTTCATGGAGGCGGCGAAGCTGCGCGCCGCGCGCCTGCTGTGGGATCGCGTCATGGACGAGTTCCAGCCGAAGAAGGCCTCGTCGCGCATGCTGCGCACCCATTGCCAGACCTCGGGCGTCTCGCTTCAGGAGCAGGACCCCTACAACAACATCGTGCGCACCGCCTTCGAGGCAATGTCCGCCGCGCTCGGCGGCACGCAGTCGCTGCACACCAATTCCTTCGACGAGGCCATCGCACTTCCGACGGAATTCTCCGCCCGCATCGCCCGCAACACCCAGCTCATCCTCCAGCACGAGACGGGCGTGACCAAGGTCGTCGATCCGCTGGCCGGCTCCTACTATGTCGAAAGCCTCACCCATGAGCTGGCCGAAAAGGCATGGGCGCTCATCGGGGAGGTCGAGGCGATGGGCGGCATGACCAAGGCCGTCATCGAGGGCCTGCCCAAGCGGCTGATTGAGGAGGCCGCCACCCGCCGGCAGGCCGCCGTCGACCGGGGCGACGAGGTGATCGTCGGCGTCAACAAGTATCGCCTTGAGGACGAACAGCCGATCGACATCTTGGAGATCGACAATTCCGCCGTGCGCGCCGCGCAGATCAGGCGGCTGGAGGACATCCGCCGCCGCCGCGACGGCAAGGCGGTGGCCGAGGCGCTAGCCGCGCTGGAGACGGCCGCGAGGACCGGCGAAGGCAACCTGCTGGAGGCCGCCGTCGCGGCGGCCCGCGCGCGCGCCACGGTCGGGGAAATCTCCGACGCCATGCGCCGCGCCTTCGGCGACCACACGGCCGTGCCGGAAGTCGTCGGCGACATCTACGGTCCCGCCTATGGCGACGACCCGGAATACCGCACGCTCGCCGGGCGCATCGCCGAGCGTGCCTCCAAGCCGAGGATCATGGTCGCCAAGCTCGGCCAGGACGGCCACGACCGGGGCGCCAAGGTCATCGCCTCCGGCTTCGGCGACCTCGGCTTCGACGTCACGGTCGGCCCGCTCTTCCAGACGCCGGAGGAGGCGGCGGACCTTGCCGTCGCGAAGAAGGTCGAAGTCGTCGGCATGTCCTCGCTCGCCGCCGGGCACAAGACGCTGGCCCCCGCCCTCGTCAAGGCGCTGCGCGAGCGCGGCGCGGAGAATGTCGTGGTGGTGGTCGGCGGCGTCATCCCCCGGCAGGACTACGACTTCCTGCTGGAAAACGGCGTTTCCGCCGTCTTCGGCCCGGGCACCAACGTGCTGGACGCGGCGAACGCCGTCCTCGATCTCGTCGACGGCCGGATCAGGAACCAGTAGGAGAAACCATGCTCGGAGCACTCAACCACGTCGCCATCGCCGTGCCCGATCTTGCGGAGGCGGCCGGCCGCTATGCCGCGCTCGGCGCGACGGTCTCCCCGCCGCAGGACCTGCCAGAACACGGCGTCACCGTGGTCTTCGTGGCGCTGCCCAATACCAAGATCGAGCTTCTCCACCCGCTCGGCGAAGCCTCGCCCATCGCCGCGTTCCTCGAAAAGAACCCGGCCGGCGGCATCCATCACCTCTGCTTCGAGGTGCCCGACATCGCCGCCGCCGCCGACACGGTGCGCGCCACCGGCGCCCGCATCCTCGGCGACGGCACGCCGAAGATCGGCGCCCACGGCAAGCCCGTCCTCTTCGCCCACCCCAAGGATTTCCACGGCGCGCTGGTGGAGTTCGAGGAGGCCTGATCTCACCGCCGGCTCAGTCGAGCCGGCGACCCTCGGCATCGAACAGATGCAGCTTGTCCCCGGGCAGGTCGATGCGCACGCTCGGGCCGGGATTGAGGAGAGTGCGGTCGAGCGTGAAGATCTTCAGCGGGACATCGTGCACGCGCACATGCATGATGATGCCGAAGCCGGTCGGCTCGATGAGGTCGACGCTCGCCTCCAGCGCGCCGTTCTCGGCAACCACGACATGTTCGGGACGAATGCCGAGCGTCGCCTTCGCTCCGCTTTCCAGCCCCGCGACCCTGCGCGCCGGCAGCGCCGTGCCGTTGGCGAGCTTCAGCTCCGCCCCCTCGCCCGCGGCAAGGTAATGCCCCTCGAAGAAGTTCATGCCGGGCGAACCGATGAAGCCGGCGACGAAGAGATTGGCCGGACGGTCGTAAAGCTCCAGCGGCGCGCCGACCTGCTGGACGATGCCGCCATGCATGGCGACGATCCGGTCGGCCAGCGTCATCGCCTCGATCTGGTCGTGCGTGACGTAGATGGAGGTGGCGTTGAGGTCGCCGTGCAGCTTCTTGATCTCGGCGCGCATCTGCTCGCGCAGGCGCGCGTCGAGGTTCGACAGCGGCTCGTCGAACAGGAAGGCCTTCGGCTGGCGCACGATGGCGCGGCCCATAGCGACGCGCTGGCGCTGGCCGCCGGAGAGCGCCTTCGGCCGGCGCTCCAGCAGCGGCTCCAGCCCGAGCTTGGCGGCCGCCCCTCCGACGGCGCTGGCAATCTTCTCCTTGGCCGAACGGCGCAGGCGCAGGCTGTAGCTCATGTTGTCGGCGACGCTCATATGCGGATAGAGCGCGTAGGACTGGAACACCATGGCGATGTCGCGGTCCTTCGGCGCGAGGTCGTTGACCCGCTTGCCGTCGATGCGGATGTCGCCCGAGGTCACGTCCTCCAGCCCGGCGATCATGCGCAGGAGCGTGGACTTGCCGCAGCCCGAGGGACCGACGAGCACGATGAACTCGCCGTCGCGGATGGAAAGGTCGACGCCGTGCAGCACGGGGAAGGCGCCGAAGCTCTTGCGGATGCTCTGGATATCGATGGAAGCCATTTGAGAGCCTTTCAGCCTTTGACCGCGCCGGCCGTCAGGCCCTGCACGAGATAGCGCTGGATGAGGAGGAAGAAGAGGCAGGCCGGGATGAGCGCGAGGATACCCGCCGCCATCATCTGCCCGAAATCGACGGAGAATTTCGACACGAAGGTGAGAAGCCCGACCGGGAAGGTCGCCGTGTCGTTGCCGGAGATCAGCATCAGGGCGAAGAGCAGCTCGCTCCAGGCCGCCGTGAAGACGAAGCCGAGGGTCGCGGCGATACCCGGCAGCGTCAGCGGCAGGATGATCTGGCGGAAGGCGACGAACTGCGTCGCCCCGTCGATCATCGCCGCCTCCTCCAGGTCCTTCGGAATGCCGTCGAAGAAGGACTGCATCAGGAAGGTGGCAAAGGGCACGTTGAACGCCGTGTAGACGATAACGAGGCCGGTGAGGCTGTTCGTCAGCCCGAGCGGCGAGAGCATCTTGAAGATCGGCGCGACCAGCATGACCAGCGGGAACATCTGGGTGATCAGCATCAGCGCGACGATCCAGTATTTCGCCCGGAAGCGGAAGCGCGACAGCGCGTAGCCGGCGAGCGAGGCGAGGATCGTCACCGCCACCGCCGTGGAGCCGGCGACGATGAGGCTGTTCTTGAAGAAGGTCGGGAACGCGCTGTGCTGGATGACGAAGGCATAGTGCTCGAAGGTCGTGCGCGAGGGCCACATGCGCACGCCCTCGCTGTAGAGCAGATCGTTCGGCGTCACCGATACCTTGAGCAGCCAGAACAGCGGAAAGAGCGCGAAGGCGACATAGGCGAGGATCGCCAGCCGATGCAGGACGGTGAGGACGGTTTTGCTTCTCATGGCCTCACCCCTTGTTGAGCATCGTCTGCCGCAGCAGCACGATCAGCATGGAATAGACGAGCAGGAGCACGAGCAGCACGAGGGCGATCGCCGAGGCATAGCCGAAATCGAGCCGCTTGAAGGCCTGCGTGAAGATGTAGCTCGCCACGATCTGCGTCCGGTCCGCCGGCCCGCCGTTCGTCATGACGACGATGAGGTCGGCGAAGTTGGAGATCCAGACGGTGCGCAGCAGGATGGTGATGGCGATGGTCGGGGCGAGGAACGGCAGCGTGATCGAGACGAAGCGCTGCACCGGCCCGGCCCCGTCGATGCTCGCGGCCTCGTAGAGATCGCGCGGGATCGACTGCAAGGCGGCCAGCAGCGTGATCGCGAAGAAGGGAATGCCCCACCAGACATTGGCGACGATCGGTCCCCACATGGCCAGATGCGGGTCGGACAGGATGTTGTTCGGCCCGTCGAGCATGCCGGCGGCGTACATCCAGTGCGGCAGCGGGCCGATCACCGGGTTGAACAGCCAGGCCCAGTTGAGGCCGGCAAGGAAGCTCGGCACCGCCCAGGGCAGGAAGCACAGCGCCTGCGCAAGGCCTCGCCCGGCAAAGGGCTTGTCCAGCAGAAGCGCCAGGATGAGACCGAAGACGAATTGCAGGAAGACCGAGGCCCCGGTCCACCAGAGCGTGTTGCGCAGCGCGCGGAAGAAGGCCTCGTCCTGCCCGAGCGTGCGGAAATGATCCAGGCCGATGAAGCCGCCGGAGAACGGGTTGAGGAGCTGGATATCGCGGAACGCATAGGAGATGCCCACCACCAGCGGCACCAGCATGACCGCGACGATCAGGATCAGCGCGGGGGCGCTGTAGAGATAGGGTTCAGAGGCGTCGGCGAGCCGCTTTCTCAGCGGTCGGACAGGCGAATGGGCGGCAACGGTCATCGTCTCGCTTCCGTTCGGGGTTGCGCGGCGTCATGGCGCGGGCGATCCGGGCGGGGCCGCAAGGCCCCACCCGGTCATTCCGGTTTACTGCTTGGCGAGGAACTTCTGCTGGCCCTTCGTCAGGTAGTCCGCCCACTGGTCGGCGAGCTGCTGGGGCGTGATGTCGCCGAGCAGGGCTTCCTGCGAGGTCTTGACCACGAGGGAGTCCTTGAAGAAGGCGAATTCCTCCAGATGCGTCGGCATCACGGTCGGCACCGCGTCCTTGTCCTGCAGCTCGGCGAACCAGCCCTTGAACTGCTCGCTGGCATAGAACGGATCCTTCTCCGCCGTGGTGTGGACCGGCAGCGCGCCCGTGCGCTTGTTCCACTCGATATTGCCTTCCGGACCCTCGAGCGTCTCGATCAGCTTCCAGGACAGGTCCTTGTTGGCGCTGTTGGCGAACATCGACCAGCCGGCGAAGCCGATCGTCGGGAAGGTCTTGCCGTCCGGTCCCTTCGGCATGGTCATGATGCCGTAGTCTTCCGCCTTCATGCGCTCGGCAATGGCGATGAGCGCGTCCGGGTCCTGGTCTAGGAAGGCGCAGGTGCCGCTGTAGAAGCCCGCGACGATCTCGTTGAAGCCCCAGTTGACGCTGTCCTTCGGCGCATAGCCGTTCTTGTAGAGGTCGATCACGAAGGTCAGGCCCTTGACCCAGCCCTCGCTGTTGAAGGTGGAGGTGCCGTCCTCGTTGAAGAATTTGTTGGAGCCGGCCATGGACGCGCCGAACATTACCCAGCCGTTGAGACCGCCCGGGCCGCCGCGAAGGCAATAGCCGTATTTGCCCGGCAGCGCCGAGACCTTCTTCGAAGCTTCCGCGAATTCGTCCAGCGTCTTCGGCGGCTCGCTCACGCCGGCCTCGGCCAGCAGCTTCTTGTTGTAGAACATGGCGCGCAGGTAGAAGCCGTAGGGCAGCATATAGGCCGTGTCCTTGATGTCGCGGCCAAGCTCCAGGGCGCGCGGCGTCAGGCTCGGCGTGTGCTCCCATTTTTCAAGATACGGCTCGAGGCTTTCGAGCATGCCGTTGTTGGCGTAGAGCGAGAGCCAGGTGTCGGGCATCTCCATGACGTCCGGCACCTCGCCGGCCGAGACCATGGTGGCGAACTTCTGGAACGCCTCGCCCCAGGGCAGCGAGATGATCTCGACCTTGGTGCCGGGATTTGCGGCCTCGAACCTGCCGACGATGGATTTCAGCGTTTCCGTGCGCTCGGGGCTGGTGATCACCTCGACGAGCTTCAGCGTCGTGTCGGCAAGCGCACTCGACGCCATCAGCGTGGTGAGAAGCACCGCAGTCAGAAGTCTTTTCATGGTCGTTCCCTCTTTTTGGATTGTTCAGACGTCAGTTTTCGGTCGCGGCGGCCATCGCCGCTTCCAGATCCCTCCACAGGGCCTCGGTTCCCTCCAGGCCGACATGGAGACGCACGGACCGCGCGTTAATGCCGAAGGCATGCGCGGAATTGGGTTGGGCTTTCTGCTGCAGGACCACCTCGCCCGGCACGATCAGGCTCTCGTGCCCGCCCCAGGAGACGCCGAGCTTGAAGAGCTGCAGCCGGTCGGCGAAGGTCCTGACATCGACGCCCTCGCGGAAGACGAAGGAGAACAGGCCCGACGTACCGGTCAGCCCCGGCGGCAGCCGGTTGGCGGCGAGCGCCGGATGGCAGACGGTCTCGACGATATCGAGCGCCTGAAGGCGGCGGGCGATCTCCAGCGCGGAGGCCTCGTGCGCCTTCATGCGGATCGGCAGGGTGCGAAGGCCCCGCACCAGCAGCCAGGCGTCGAAGGGCGAGAGCTTGCCGCCGAGATAGGGATAGGCTTCCGAACGGATGCGGCCGATCAGTTCCTTCGAGCCGGTCACCACGCCCGCCACGACATCGCTGTGGCCGCCGAGATATTTCGAGGCGGAATGCAGCACGAGATCGACGCCGAGCGCCAGCGGCCGCTGGAAAACCGGGCTTGCCCAGCTGTTGTCGATGACGCTGACGGCGCCGTGGCGCCTGGCGAGCGCGGCGAGCGCGCCGACATCGTGCGCCTCCATGACCCAGCTCGTCGGGCTTTCGAGATAGAGGAGCTTCGCCCCCGGCAGAGCCTTGGCGACCGCCTCCTCGTCGCGCCCGTCGACATAGGTCACCTCGACCTTCATGCGCTTCAGATGCGTGCCGAACAGGCGGTAGGCGTCCGGGTAGCAATGGCGCACCGCGACGATACGGTCGCCCGGCTCCACGAAGGAAAGCACGGTGGAGGAGATCGCCGCCATGCCGCTGGCAAAGCCAAGCGCATCCTCGCCGCCTTCGAGCTTGGCCAGCATCTCCTCGAAGGCGCGCACGGTCGGGTTGAGGCCGCGCGTATAGATCGGCCGCACGATCTCGCCGCGATAGGCCGCGACCATCTCGTCATAGCTGCCGAAGGTGAAGAGCGAGGTCTGCACGATGGGCGGCACGACCGCGTCGAAGGCGTTCGCCTCGTCATGGGCGACGGTGAGGGCGGCAAAGTCGAACGGATCGGCTCCGTTGATCATTGGGACATTTCCTTGATGTCTTCCTCGACGACCGCGAGGATTTTCAGGGTTTCGATGCGCGCCGTCTCCGGGTCCCCGGCGGCGATCGCGTTGAAGAGCGTGCGGTGGAACGGGAAGGACCGGCGGGCGAAATCCACCCGGTCGAACGGCTTTTCCCAGAAGCGCTCGAACGCGCCGCGCATCTGTTCGAGAAGCTGCTTGAAGAGCGGATTGTGCGTGGCGTCGTAGATGGCGAGGTGGAAGGCAAGGTCCTCCGGGCCGGAACTACCCTTGGAGAGATGGACCCGCTCCATCTCGTCCAGCTTCGCCTCGATGACGGCAAGATCCTCCGCCGTGCGCCGGCGCGCGGCCACCATGTTCGCCTCGCATTCGAGACCCCGGCGAACCTCCAGCGTCTGGAGCAGCACATCGCGCAGATGCGCCGCGTCGAGCGACAGCGGCATGTGTACCGTGGCGGTGGTGACGGGCTTGAGGAGATAGGTGCCGCTGCCCTTGCGGCTCTCGATGACGCCGAGCGCCTGAAAATGGCGGATCGCCTCGCGGATGGTGGAACGGCCGACATTGAGCGCGGCCATCAACTCCCGCTCGGCCGGCAGCCGGTCGCCCGACCGGAGGCTCGCCCGGTCGATATAGGAGGCCAGGGCCTCCGTGACCTGCCGCGCCCGGTCGATGGGCGGCAGCGGCTCGATCCGCGGCCTCGCGCTCGTCGTCTGTGGCGGCATGCGCCCGTTCCCCTGTTTGCGCCAGCTTCTCTTAATTGGTCTGACATCTTATCATTATGCGCCGCGCGACGGCTGTCAAGCGGGCACGCGAGCGGCCCGTTCGGCGGGGACGAGGATGGACCGATCCTAGAGCTGGTGCAGCGCGAAGGGCGTGCCCGCGATGGTCTCGACGCGCATGCGGAAGCCGAAGACGACCTCCAGCGTGTCGGGGTCGAGGATTTCGGCCGGCGTGCCGTCGGCGACGATGCGTCCGTCCTTCATCGCCACGATGCGGTCGGCATGGGCGCTCGCCTGGTTGATATCGTGCAGCACGACGACGACGGTCTTGCCGTCCGCGTCGGCGGCGGTGCGCAGCGCGCGCATCAGGGCGCGGGCATAGTACATGTCGAGATTGTTCAGCGGCTCGTCGAGCAGCAGGTAATCCGTGCCCTGCGCGAAGGCCATGGCGACGAGGGCGCGCTGGCGCTGGCCGCCCGAAAGCGTCTCAAGAAGGCGGTCGGCGAGATCGCCGAGGTCGAAGCGGGCCATGGCGGCCGAAACGAGAGTGTGGTCCTCCGCCGTCATCCGGCCGCGACCGTGCGGGAAGCGGCCGAAGCCGACGAGTTCGCGCACGCTGAGGCGGCTTGCCACCGCCGTGTCCTGGCGCAGGATCGCAAGGACGCGCGCGAGGTCCCGGCCCGGCGTCGTGTCGACCGGCAGGCCGTCGACCGAGATCGCGCCCGCCTGCAGCGGCTGGAGCCGCGCGACGAGCGACAGCAGCGTGGACTTGCCCGCGCCGTTCGGGCCGATCAGCGCCACCACGCCGCCCTTCGGGATCGTCAGGCTGACATCGTGGAGGATCGGCGTCGTCCGGTGCCTGAAGGAAACGTTCTCTATGCGGATCATGCGCGGCTCCCGAGGAGCAGGAGGAGAAGGAAGACCAGCCCGCCGACGAAATCGATGACGACGCCGAGCGCCGCCGCGTTGCCGAGCGCGTGCTGGAAGAGCGTCTGCCCGCCGACGAGCACAACGATGCCGGTGCAGGCGGCGGCCGGCAGCAGGACGCCGTGGCGGCGGCTGCCGACGATGCGTTCGGCGAGCGCCGCCACGAGCAGGCCGAAAAGGGCAACCGGGCCGACAAGCGCGGTGGAGACGGCGACGAGCGCCGAGACGAGCAGCAGCAGGCCCGTCACCGTGCCCGCCCAGTGCACGCCGAGGCCCGTCGCGGCATCCGCGCCGAGCGCGACGATATCGAGCACATGCCGCGCCCGCCAGGCGAGGACGACGGCCACGACGGTCACGATGGCGGCGAGGACGAGGAGATCGGTGCGCACGGCGTTGAAATTGGCGACGCTGGCCGATTGCGCCACGGCGAACGCATTGGGATCGATGAGGCGGGCGAGCAGCGATTGCAGGCTGCGGAAGAGCACGCCGAAGACGACGCCGGCAAGCAGCATCAGCCCCATGTCGAGCCGGCGGCGCAGCATGGGCAGGAGCAGCCCGCAGGCAAGGCCCATCAGCAGCGCCACCTCCAGGCCGAACTTCACCTGCGGCTCGAGCGTCACGTAGCCGACGCCGCCGAGCAGGAAGACCATCAGCATCTGGCCGAAGAGGTAGAGCGCGTCGAGCCCCATGATCGAGGGCGTCAGGATACGGTTGCCCGTCACCGTCTGGAAGATCACCGTGGAGACGGCGATGGCGACGCCGACCTGCACGAGCGCGGCGAGCTTCAGCAGGCGCAGCTCCAGCACGAAGGCGATGTTGCCCTTGAGGCCGATGGCGAGGAAGGCGGCGGAGACCGCCAGCGCGGCAAGGCCGAGGCCGAGGAGGCGACGATCAGCCATGGCCGCCCCGCCGGAAGAGCAGCCAGAGGAACACCGCCCCGCCGACCACGCCCATGACCGTGCCGACGGGGATCTCGTATGGGTAGCGGATGAGCCGGCCGGCGATATCGCAGGCCAGCACCAGCCCCGCCCCGCCGGCGGCGACCCAGCCGAGCGTGCCGCGCACATTGTCACCCATCAGCCGCGACACGATGTTCGGCACGGCAAGCCCGACGAAGGGGATCATTCCGACGACGACCACCGTCAGCGCTGTGACGACGGAGACGATGACGAGGCCGATCTGCATCATGCGCGCGTGATCGAGGCCGAGGCTCGCCTCGCGCCCGAGCGCCATGATGGTCAGCCGGTCGGCGACGAGCATGGCAAGGCCGACCATCAGGGCGGCGATCCACAAAAGCTCGTAACGCCCGCGCAGCACGCCGGAAAGCTCGCCGTTGGTCCAGACGGAGAGGAATTGCAGGAGGTCCGCCTGCCAGGCGGCGAAGGTCGCGACCGCGCCGATCACCCCGCCATAGACGATGCCGAACAGCGGCACGAGAAAGGGCTGCTGGGGCGGCAGGCGATGTGCGGTGGCAAGGAAGATCGCGGTGCCGGCAAGCGCCGCGCCGCCCGCCACGAGCGTCTTCACCCAGAGCGCGGCGGCGGGAAAGAGCAGCGTGGCGAGGAGGATGCCGAGTTCGGCGCTCTGCGCCGTGCCGGCCGTCGACGGCTCGACGAAGCGGTTGCGCGACAGCGTCTGCATGATCAGTCCGGCGACCGCCAGTCCCGCCCCGCTCAGCACGGCGGCCAGCGTGCGCGGCAGGCGGCTGACGGCGAGGAGCTGCATGGCCTCGGGATCGCCGAGCGGCATCGGGCCGACGCCCACGGCAAGGCTCGCCACGAAGAGGACCGCGAGCGCAAGGCCCGCGGCCAGGGCCTTCCACGGCCGGGGTCGGAAAATGGCGGGCATCATTTCGCGGCGGCGAAGGCCTCCGTGATCGTCGCCAGCACGCGCCCGAGCGACTGCACGCCGCCGGCCGAGATGTAGAAGTCCGGCGCGGGGAGATGGACGACCTGCCCCTTCTTCCATGCCGTCGTGCCGGCGACCAGCTCGTTGTCCAACGTCACCCGGGCAGCCTGCTCGTTCGAACCGACGGCGGCGGCGCGGTCGAGCACCAGCAGCCAGTCCGGATCGGCCTTGCGGATGAATTCGAAGGAGACCGCCTCGCCATGGGTCGCCGCCTCGACCTCGCCGACCGCCGCCGGCAGGTCGAGCGCCGCATGCACCCAGCCGAAGCGCGAGCCGGGGCCGTAGATCGACACTTTCGGCCCGTTGGTCATGACGATCAGCGCCTTGCCCTTGCCGGCGACCGCCGCCTTCGCGGCGGCAAGCCCCGCATCCAGCTCCGCCGCGGCGGCTTTCGCCTCCTCCGCCCGGCCGAAGAGGTCGCCATAGGTGGCAAGACGCTGCCTCGCCTCGGCGACGAGGTCGTCGCCGTCGATGGTCATGTCGAGCGTCGGGGCGACCTTCGCCGTCATATCCGCCTTGGTGGCCGAGCGGCCGCCGACGATGATCAGGTCGGGCGCGAGCGCGCTCAGCGCCTCCAGATCAGGTTCGAACAGGGTTCCGACTGCTGCCGCGGCCTTCTGCACCGGATCGAGTTCCGGGAGGTAGAGCTTTTCCGGCACGCCGGCCGGCTGGACGCCGAGCCGGGCGAGCGTGTCGATCGCGGCGATGTCGTAGACGGCGACGGTCTTCGGCATCGTCGCCACCGCCACCGTTCCGCGCGCCGTCGCGACATCCATGGCGCTGGCAGCGAGAGCCGGGAGGGAAAGGGCGGCAAGGGCCGCAAGGAAACGGGAGGTCTTCATGCTTCACCTGTCATGCTGGCGGGATTTCGGGGTCAGGCGGCCTTGTCCTGCCGCCAGTCGAGCGCTTCCAGCTTCTCGCGGAACGCGAAGCGCACGAGATGCGATTCGATGATCGCCTGGGTGTGGGCGAGGCCCTCGTCGTCGCTGGCGCGCACGACGATGCGCAGGCCCTTACCGTCGGCATCCATGACGCCGGAGCCGGCGGGGAACTGACATTCCGCATGGGTGTCCGTGTAGGACACCGCGATCTTGTGGGCGAAATGCTTGCAGAGCTGCACCAGGTATTTCGGGCCGCTCGCGGTCTCCAGATATGCGGCCGATTCCAGCATGGCCTGTCCTTTCCTGCGTGAGCGGCCTCGGCCGCAAACATAACTTATTTACTCATCTTTTCCCGGCAAGGGAAGCACCCGCCGCCGGCCGGAGCCGGCAGCGGGCGAAAACCCGTCAGAACTTGACGCCGGCATGCAGCGTGAAGGTGCGGCCCGGCGCATAGACCGGATCGATGCCGCCACGGTTGGAGCTTGCCGCGAAGCTCGAGCGCTCGAAGTATTGCTTGTCGAACAGGTTCTCGATGCCGACGCGCAGCGAGACATTCTCGAAGGCGGGCGGGGTCCATTCAGCATAGGTGTTGACGACGGTATAGGCCGGCTGGTCGTAGAAGCCGCCGGCGCGCGCCACCTCGTCCGAGATCTTGCCGGCCCAAGCGAGCGTCGCGCCGACCTTCATGTTGTAGTCCGGGATCGCATGGTCGACATAGAAGGTCGCCATGTCGCCGACAGGCATGAAGTATCCGCTGTTCGGCAGCACCGATTTTCCGTCCACCGTCACCTTGGCGTGGGTGTAGGTCGCGCCGAAGGTCGTGTCGTTCCAGGTGTAGTTCGCGTTCAGCGTCACGCCGCGGCTGCGGTATTCGTCCGGATCGTTGGCGAGCATGGCGGAGCCGTAGTCCGGCAGTCCGTCGATGCGCGTGTCGAACAGCGTGATGCCGGCATTCCAGTCGGCGCCGCCGACATTGGCGCCCACCTTCAGGTTCTTCGCCGTGCCGGTGTCGAAAGCCGGGTCCGTGTAGAAGGCGTTGTTGCGGGCATGCACATAGCCGTAGTCGCCGATGACGTAGCCGAGCCAGGTGCGCGAGGCCCCGGCGAAGACCTCGAAGCCTTCCGTGAACTTGTAGGCGACCGTGGCGTTCACGCTCGCGCCGCTGTCGGAGAAGCGCTCGCTGTTCCAGTCCTCGAAGCGGTGCGTGTCGTAGCGCGCGCCGGTCGAGACGTTGAACCCGCTGTCGAACTCGAAGCGGCCCTGCGTGAAGACGCCGAACTGCGTGGTGTCGAAATCGCGGTAGCGGCGATTGTTGTTGCCGTAGTTGTCGGTGTGGTAGTCGTGCTGGCCGAAGTCGATGCCGGCGGTGATCTTGCCCGGCTCGATGGTGAAGGTGTTCTGGATCTTGCCGCCGTAGAGATCCTCGTTGAGGATCATGTTGCCGTTCGTGCGGGCCTGGTAGTTGGTGCGCCAGTAATCGTTCTCGCTGTAGTACAGCATGAATTCCGGGTCCCACATGTCCGTGGGGGCGACGGACGTGTAGCTGAACTTGACGGAGTCGCGGGAGACTTCCAGCGGATGGAGTTCATCGCCCGTCAGGCCCATGTTCATCTTGATCAGGCGGTCGGCCTTGTCGCGGCTGCGCTCGTAGTTCAGTTCGAAGCGATTGTCCTCGAACTCGTAGCCGAGCTTGGCGAGGATGTTGCGGGCGGCCGGTTCCGTGCCCTTCACCACCTTGCCGTCGCCATCCTTGTAGTCCCTGCCGTTCTGGCCGTGCGCCATGACGAACCAGTCGAAATCGCCGATGCGGCCATAGGCCGCCGCGTTGCCGGCGACGCCGCGCCCGTTGCTGCCAACCGTCGTGCCGAAGCGCGCGCCGAAATCCTTGCCTTCTTCCAGCAGGTCGTTTGCGCCCACCGTCTCGTAGCGCACCGCGCCCGCGGCCGCCGCGAAGCCGGAATCGGCCGCCGCCGCGCCGGCCTCGACCTCCACCCGCTTGAGGAAGACGGGATCGACCACGCTGGAGCCGGTATGATGCCAGCTCGTCGCCGTCTGCGGCACGCCGTCGACGGTGACGGCGAGGTTCGACTGCTCCATGCCGAGGACATGGATGCGCTTGGAGGGACCGCCACCGCCGGAGACCGCGATGGAGGACTGGCGCGAGAACAGCTCGGAAACGTTCGTCGGCATCAGCCTGTCGAGTTCCTCCCGCGAGACGACGGTGCCGCCGGTCGCGACCACGTTCTCACGGCCCCGGTTGATGATGGTGACGGTCTCGAGCGTCGTCACCTCGTCCTGCTTCCTGGCGTCCTCGGCCTGAAGCGCGGCGGTCATCGCCAGCAGCGAAACACCGGCGAGCGGCAAAATCCGTGGGAATGTCATGGGTCTACTCCAACCTGAAAGATGCGGAAATACGGCCCGGCGCTCTGCCAGGCGGTCCTATGGGATGATTTGCGGAAAGCGCCCCTTGGGGCGGGCGGCGCTCAGCGGCGCTGCGGAGGGATCGGGATTTCGGACCGGACCGGTATCCTGGCGTTCATGTCGACGTGCCCCCTGTCGAACCCGCCTTCCCCCCGGCCGCCATGTCGGCAGGCTTGTCACCCCCGGAGGAAAGGCATAAACATGATTAACTTTCTCATGTATTAGGTTGCCCGACCCGTGCTGTCGACAGGAAAGGGTTTGTCGGAAATGGCAAAATCTTTTGTGCAAACGGCATGGTGCGGGCGACGGGGCTGACACATGCACTACACATCCCAGGACCTTTTCGTCGGCGCGCTGGAGAATGCGCCCAATTGCACCCTCGACGACCGCGACCAGAGCGTCTGGTCGAAATTCATGCTGATGGTGCTGTTCCAGGGGTCGCAGCATTTCGTGATCGACGGCGTGCGCTTCCGCATCGATGCGGGCAGCGCGAGGGCGCCCTCACCGGTCGTCTTCATGCTGAACCTCGCCCAGCCCGGCCGGCTGCGCTTCATCCACGACAGCACCGCGCCGCTCCACAAGGTCATGATCTCCGCGCCGCTGCCCTGGCTGAACCGCCTGATGGAGACGCAGGAGGGCATGCCGGCGCTGCGTGACTTCTTTACCCGGCACCTCGCGCATTTCTCCTTCGAGCCGGGCCAGCACATCCTGCAGCTCGCCGAGAAGATCATGCATCCGCCGTCGCTGCTGACCGGCGAGCTGAAGTCGATCTACCTCAAGGCGCAGGCGCTCGACATCATGTGGCAGTCCTGCCTTGCCCTGGTGGCGGACAAGGCCGGCGGCTGGCAGGCGCCGACGCTGATGAGCCTCAAGCAATGCGAGCGCGTGCGCGACTATATCGTCGCCAATCTCGACAAGGACCTGACGATCGACCGGATCGCACGCGAGGCCGGCGCCAGCCCCTCCACGATCCAGCGGCATTTCAAGGAGCATTTCGGCGTCCCCGTCTTCGTCTTCATCCGTCAGGAGCGCCTACAGGCCGCGCGCGACGCGCTTGCGACGGAAGGCATCCCCGTCTCGCAGGCGGCCCATCTTGCCGGCTACACGAACATCTCCAGCTTCACGACCGCCTTCCGCAAATCCTTCGGCGTCACGCCGAAGCAGGCGCGGGCCTGAACGGCAGGGCGCGGCCCATGTCGCGATCCGTCCACGGGAAGGCGGGCGCACCGCTTGACCCCGCCTCCCGCCCCCCGGTAAACCATGGCCACGGAACAGGTTCCGCCAGCCGGCGGATGAAAAGGGAACACGGTGAGGATACCCGTCAGGGACCGAGGCCGGGACTGCCCCCGCAACTGTAACCGCCGAGCCTGCCCCACGGTGCCACTGCGCGAAAGCGCGGGAAGGCGGGGAGAGCGACGACGCGGAAGTCAGGAGACCTGCCTGTGCCGGTCACCCTGCCGGGATACGGGACGTATCCGGGCGCGGCCCTTCGTCGCGGTGACATGTCGAGGATGTTGCCGCGCCGCCGGACGGCCGGGGGGAATCCGCATTCCCCACGGCCCCGCCGGCGCGCAGCGAAGAACCGTGCAGGCGCGCTGTCGCCCGGGGGAACCATGAGAAACCTTCTTGCAGGGACCTCCCTGCTCGCCATCGCCTTCTGCCAGCCCGCCCTTGCCGAGGACCAGGCGCCGACCCAACTCGAACAGGTCGTCGTCACCGACGGCCTAACCTCGGTGGAACTCGAGAAATCCGGCCGTGCCGTCACGGTCGTCACCGGCGAGCAGATGGAGAGGAACAAGGTCCGCTACGTTGCCGATGCGCTGCGGCTGGTGCCGGGCCTTGCCGTGTCGCGCGCCGGCTCCGTCGGCGGCCTGACGCAGGTGCGCATGCGCGGCGCGGAAAGCGACCAGGTGCTCGTCGTGATCGACGGCGTGGAGGCAAGCAACCACACCCGCGGCGAATTCGATTTCGGCGGCCTCGTCGCGGAGGACATCGAGCGCATCGAGATCCTGCGCGGGCCGCAGAGCACCTTCTGGGGCGCCAACGCCATGGCCGGCGTCATCAGCATCACCACCCATAAGGGCGAACGCAATTCGGCGAAATCGACGGCGCAGACCGAGGTCGGCAGCGACGGCACGCTGATGGGCGCGCTCGCGACGCGCGGCGGCGGCGAGAATTTCGACTACGCGCTCTCCGGCTCCATGCGGCGCAGCCACGGCTTCGACATCTCCGATCTCGGCGCTGAGGACGACGGCGCGCGCAACAGCACCTTCAACGGCCGGTTCTCGGCGGACATCTCTCCCGAGACGACCGTCGATGGCACGCTGCGCCTCGTCGACCGGCGCACCGATCTCGACGAGCAGGACTTCATGACCGCCGAGACCTACGACGTCGACGACTACCAGGACGACCGTGAGCTGTACGGCTCGATCGGCCTCACGAACACGGCGCTCGACGGCGCGCTGACGCAGAAGGCGCGGCTTTCGGCCAGCGACATGCGCAGCTTCAACCATTCCGCCCTGTTCGGCGACAGTTCGAGCGAGGGCAACCGCTACAACGCCGCCTACCAGGCCTCCTACCGCTATGACAACCTGGAAAACCAGGTGCATCAACTGACCGCCGGCTACGAATGGCAGCGCGAGACCTATGCGCCGTCCCAGTACATGACGACCTTCAGCCGCAACACCCACGCGGCGATCGGCGAATATCGCGGTGAGTTCTTCGACCAGCTCTTCATCAACGGCGGCCTGCGGCAGGACTGGAACGACACCTTCGCCGACGCCACGACCTGGACCGCCAGCGCCGCCTGGCAGGTGCCGGACATGGAGACGCGCCTGCACGCCTCCGTCGGCACCGGCGTCACCAATCCCACCTTCACCGAGCAATACGGCTTCTTCCCCGGCAGCTTCGTCGGCAATCCGAAGCTCAAGCCCGAGGAGAGCTTCGGCTGGGACATCGGCGTGGAGAAGCGCTTCTTCGACGGCGGGCTGGTGATCGACGTCACCTATTTCAACCAGAACCTGGAGAACGAGATCTCCTCCACGCAGATCTCGCCCGGTCTCTACCGGCCGATCAACATGGGCGGCGAAAGCCTGCGGCAGGGCGTCGAGGTTTCCGCCACCCTCGATTTCTTCAACGGCCTGACGGCCACGGCCTCCTATACCTATACCGATGCGAGCGAGCAGGAGGTCGCCGGTGGCGCGCGCCTTGCGGAAACCCGCCGGCCCCGCCATTCCGGCTCGCTGAACGCCGCCTATGCCTTCTACGACGACCGGGCGCGGGTCTTCGTCGAGGCGCTGTTCAACGGCGAGGTGGAGGACCGCGTCTTCGCCAGCACCCTGCCGCCGCGCGTGACGCTCGGGGGTTACACGCTGGTCAATATCGGCGGCAGCTTCAAGGTCAACGAGACCGTCGAGGCCTACGGCCGCATCGACAACCTGTTCGACAGGGACTACCGGGAAGTCTACGGCTTCAACACGCCGGGCCTTACGGCCTTCGCGGGACTAAAGGCGACCTTCTGATGCACCGGCTGATGCCCGGGCTGACGCTTGGACCGATGTGGTGGCGCGCGGCGCTCCTCGCCTGTCTCGTCTGGCCGGGCGCGGCCGCCCGCGCCGACGCCGTCCCCAGCCGTGTCGTCTCGCTGAATGTCTGCACGGACCAGCTCGCCATGCTCGTGGCAAGGCCCGGCCAGCTCCACTCGGTCTCCTATCTCGCGCGCGATGCCGGCATGTCGGCGATGGCCGGTAAGGCCGCCGCCTATGAGATCAATCACGGGCTGGCGGAAGAGATCTTCCTGATGAAGCCCGACCTCGTGCTGACCGGCGCCTATTCGACGCATACGACCGTCGCGCTGCTGCGCCGGCTCGGCTTCAGGGTGGAGGAATTCCAGCCGGAAACCTCCTTCGACGCGGTGCGGGCGAACCTTGCCCGCATGGGCGACCTGCTCGGCAATCCCGGGCGGGCGACGGCGCTGATCGCCGGCATGGACGCCGAGATCGCCGCGCTCAAGGCCGCCGGAACGCCGCGCCTGCGCACCGCCCTCTCCTTCGCCAACGGCTATACGGCGGGCGGCGGAACGCTGGCTTCCGAGGTGGTGCGGCACGCGGGCCTTGAGAACATCGCCGAGACGGCGGGCATGACGGGGATCGCTCGCCTGCCGCTGGAACTGCTCATCCTCTCCCATCCCGATCTCATCGCGGTCGGGCGGGCAGGCGTGGAGGGTCCTGCCCTTGCCGAGGAGAACTTCGCCCATCCCGCCCACCGTGCCCTTGCGGCCGCCACCGCCGAGGCATCGCTCGAAAACCGGCTGACCGTCTGCGGCGGGCCGTTCACGCTTGAAGCCGCGCGCGTCCTCCAGGACGCCGCCCGCCGGACGCGGAGCGCCGCACCATGACGCCCCGCGCCTCCTACCGCCTCACCCTCACGATCCTTGCGGCCGGAACGCTCGCCCTCTTCTTCCTGTCGCTCACCGTCGGCCCGGCCGATCTCTCCTTTACCGAGAGCCTGCGCGCGCTCTTCGGCGGCGGCGACGGCCTCCTCGTCCTCGTCATGCAGGAAATACGCCTGCCGCGCGCCCTGCTCGGCCTCCTCGTCGGCGGAACGCTCGGCCTTTCCGGGGCGGCGCTTCAGGGCTACCTGCGCAACCCGCTGGCCGAGCCGGGGCTGATCGGCGTCAGCGCCTCGGCCGCGCTCGGCGCGGTCCTTGCCCTCTATACCGGGCTTTCGGCGCTCTTCGCGCTCGCCCTGCCGCTGATGGCGCTGTGCGGCGCGATGCTGGCCGTCCTCGCGCTCACGGCGATGGCAGGCGTGGATGGGCGACCGCTCACCGTCATCCTCGCCGGCATCGCCATTTCCAGCCTTGCCGGCGCGATGACCTCGCTGGCACTCAACCTGTCGCCCAATCCCTTCGCCGCGACGGAGATCATGTTCTGGATGCTCGGCTCGCTCACCGACCGCGCGATGCCGCATGTCTGGCTGATGCTGCCCTTCACGGCCCTCGGCTGGTTCCTGCTGCTGCGCCTCGGCCGGGCGCTCGACGCGCTCGCCCTCGGCCCGGACGCGGCCGCCAGCATGGGCGTCGACCTCCGGCAGGTCCAGCGCCTCGCGGTCTTCGGCACCGCGCTCTCGGTGGGAGCGGCGACGGCCGTCGCGGGGGCCATCGGCTTCGTCGGCCTCGTCGTGCCGCATGCGCTGCGCCCGCTCGTCGGCGCGCAGCCCTCCCGGCTGCTGCCGGCAAGCACGCTGGGCGGCGCGGCGCTGCTGCTGGCCGCCGATATCCTCGTGCGTGTCGTCGCGCCGGAGCGCGACATCAAGCTCGGCGTGCTGACCGCCATCGTCGGCGCGCCCTTCTTCTTCTGGCTGGTCTGGTCGGAAAGGAGGCGGGAGGCATGAGCGTCCTTGCCATCGAGACCCTGTCGGCCACGCTGTCGGGACGGCGCGTCGTGGACGGCGTGTCGCTCACGCTCGAAAAGGGCGGCTTCACCGGCCTCATCGGCCCCAATGGCGCGGGCAAGTCGACCTTCCTGCGCGCCTGCCTCGGCCTCGTTCCGGCGAGCGGCGCGCTGCGCCTCGACGGCGTGGACCTTGCGGCGCTGCGCCCCGCCGAGCGCGCCCGCCACATCGCCTACCTGCCGCAGGAGCGCGAGGTCGCCTGGGCGATGAGCGTGGAGGCCGTGGTGGCGCTCGGCCGGCTGCCGCACCATGCGCGCTTCGCCGCGCCCTCGGCGCGCGACCGGGCGGCGGTCGACGCGGCCATCGCCCGCATGGACCTTTCCGCCTTCCGCCACCGCACCGTCACCAGCCTTTCCGGCGGCGAGCGGGCGCGCGTGCTGATCGCCCGGGCGCTGGCGCAGGAAACGCCCGTGCTGCTGGCCGACGAGCCGCTGGCCGGCCTCGACCCCCAGCACCAGATCGCACTGATGCGATTGTTCCGGGAACTGGCGGCGGAGGGCCGGATCGTCGTCGCCTCGATGCACGACCTGACGCTCGCCGCGCGCTGGTGCGACCGGCTGCTCCTGCTGCGCGAAGGCCGCGCCTTCGCGGAAGGCCCGCCGCAAACCGTGCTGACCGCCGCCACGCTGGCCGAGGTCTACCGCGTCGAGACCTTCATCGGCGAGGCCGCCGGCGGCCTGATCGTACAACCGCTCGACCTGTCGCGCGGGAAAGACGATCGCGGCTGACGTCCGGCCTTAAGCCCCGGCCCGGATCATGGAAAAGTAGTCGTCACCACCGACCTGGCCGCCCTTCAGCGCGATCTGCAGGCCGTCGGCAGGGCCGCCATGGGCGATGCAGAGCGGGGAGCCGGGCGTCTGCGGCAGCGGCATCTTCAGCGTAAGGGCGGCGATGCCCATTTCGCCGAGTGCGTGGCTGGAAGTGTCGCCGCCGGCCACCACGACGCGGGCAAGCCCGGCACGCGCGACGAGCTGCGACTGGATGCGGCCGAGCGCCCGGCCGAGACGATGGCGCGCGCCCGTGGACGAATCGAGTTCGCCGCCCCGGTCGGCCGATGGCCCGAGCGCCGTGTAGAGCACCACGCTCCGGCCGCCCTCCAGCGCCTCCAGCCCCGCCTCGACGGCGCTTGCGATGGCCGGCGCGCCCTCCTCGCCGGAAAGCGCGACCGGATCGAGGGTAACGCCGGCAAAGCCGTTGGCGAGCGCATGGCGGATCTGCCGCTCGGTGGTGGGGGAGACGCTACCGGAAACGACGGCGATGCGCTCCACCGGGCCGGCATTCTCGAAGACGGGCTTTTCCCCGATGAGACCTTCGCGCCGCCATGCGGGGATAAGGGCATATTCGACGCCGGAGGACCCGCAGACGAAACGGCTTGCCGCGCGCATCCCGTTCCAGAGCAGCGCGCCGGCCGCCGCCTGTGTCGCCGCGTCGAGCACATCGACAAGGACGATGTCGGCCGCCGGCACTTCCGGTTCGCCCAGAACGGCGACATTGTCGACGAGCGCGGAGGAAAGCGCGGTCTGCCGCGCGAGATGCAGCAGCAGGTTGGCCTCGTCCATCGGGGTTACCGGATGGCGCGCCATGACCGGGTGGCGGTCGATACGGTAGTTGCGGCTCTGATAGGCGGCGAAGAGGTCGCCGAAGGCCGTGTAGCGGCGGATCTGCGGCGCGCCGACCACGAGCGGCACGGGCGCGTTACCGAAGACCGCGCGGCCGATCTCGATCGCGCGGCCGATGTTGCCCACATGGGGCGCGGAATCGAAGGTCGAGCAGACCTTGTAGTGGGTCAGCTCGGCATCGAGCGTCTTCAGCCATGCGAAGGCCTCACGCAGATGCACGTCCATCCAGTCCGGCGTCTCGCTGCGGCTGGTTCCCGCCAGGCCGAAGGCGCGCGCGCCGGCAAAGCGCGACAGCAGCGCCGCATCCGGCACCTTGAGAAAGAGCACCGTCGCAACACCGTTCGAGGCGAGCGCCTCCATGACATCCGTCGAGCCGGTGAAATCGTCGCCATAGTAGCCGATCAGGGGGCGCGTCATCGTCAGGCGGCCTTTCCGTCGGCGAATTTCTCGATGGATCGCGCCAGTTCCGGATGGTCTTGCGCATAGGTCGCGAGCGACACGCCCGCGACGGCTGCCTCCCAGGCCTGCCGGACAGCCCTGACGCCCGCGCCCGGCCCGTCCGGATGGCTGACGATGCCGCCGCCGCACAGGTAGAGCAGGTCGGTCGAGCCGCCGGTCGCCGCGATCGTGTCCGGCGCCTGCCCGCCCCACTGGCCCGAGCCGATAACCGGAAGGGCGACGTCCGCCTGCGAGAACAGCGGCGCGGTCACCGCCCTGTAGGAGCGCACGAAGCTCTCGTCCGGCTCCCAGTATTTCACGCGGATACCGTTGATCTGGAACTGATCGACGCCGAGAAGACGCCAGAACTGCTGCCAGACGGAGAATTCGAAGCCGATGCCGGCATGGCGGGTCAGCACATCCCAGCCGTTGCGATGGGCGTGCAGCACGAGGCCGGAACGCTTGCGCAGGAAGGCAAGACCGCCGAAACCGACGGAATTGATGTTGACCACCGCGCAATTGCCGCCGGCCGCCAGCACCATGTCATGGTTGCGCATCATCTCGTCCGGATCGGCATGGCTGATGCCGAAGGCATACATGACCTTCCGGCCGGTCTTCTGCTCATGGTCGAGGATGCGCGGCATGATCGCCGCGACGCGCTCCTTCAGCGGCGAATAGGCGGGGCTCATCAGCTTCTCGTCGTCCTTGATGAAATCGACGCCGGCCTCGATCAACTCGCCGACCATCTCCGCCGTCTCATGCGGGCGAAGCCCCAGCGCCGGCTTGACGATGGTGCCGATGATCGGGCGGTCCTTCACCCCCGTCAGCGCGAAGCTGCCGGAAACGCCGAACTGCGGCCCGGGATGGGCAGCCGCGAATTCCTGCGGCAGCTTCATGTCGACGATGCGGATGCCGGTCATGCCCTTGATGGAGAAGACGCCGCCGATGGCGATGGTCATCAGCGCGGAAAGGTCCGTGCCGACCGCGTCCATCGGGAAATCGATATCGACATCGGCGCGATTGAACAGGCTCGCCCCGTCCGCCTCGTCGGGAAAGGAGGCGCGGTCGGAAGGCGGCAGCGGCCGGATCGCCACCACCCGCGCGGCCACGCGCGCCTTCAGTTCCTCGGTCTCCCCCGGCAGCGATACGAAGGTGCCGGTCGACTGGTCGCTGGCGATCTTGCGCGCCATGGCCTCGACCGAGCCTGCTGTCTCTATGCGATAGGTCAGCCGGATCATGTTTTCTCCTCCCCGGGCAGGGGTGTGGCGCTTGTGGATAATGTCTAACTGGTATAATGAGTATTTATGTTATTGCAAGCCGCCCCGGCGGAAAGCTGTTGCGGCGATGGAACTTGGTGCATATTCAAACCTGTTGAAATCAGGTGACTCATGAACGTCGTTTCCGAACCGATCGTCCGCAGGAAGCTCTCCGATGAAGTCTTCGCGCGGCTGAAGCTCATGATCGAGACCGGCGAGCTGAAGGCCGGCGACGACATGCCCTCCGAGCGCGAGCTGATGGAGCGCTACGGCGTCGGCCGCCCGGCGATCCGCGAGGCCATGCAGGCGCTGGCCGGCAAGGGCCTCGTCGAGATTTCCCAGGGCGAGCGCGCCAAGGTGCTGCGCATCACGGCGGAATCCATCTTCCGGCAGGTCGACCTGCCGGCCAAGCTGATGCTCTCCGGCTCGTCGGACACGCTGGAACACCTGAAGAGCGCCCGCATCTTCTTCGAGCGCGGCATGATCCGCGAGGCGGCCGCCCGCGCGACGCCGGAGCATATCGCGGAGCTGCGCGCCCTTCTGGAAAAGCAGAAGCAGAGCCTTGGCGATCCGGACGCCTTCATCGAGGCCGACATGGAATTCCACCAGTGCATCGCCCGGATTTCCGGCAATCCGATCTTCGCGGCCGTCAGCGGCGCGATGCTGGGATGGCTGAAATCCTACCATACCGAAATGCTCATCTGGACGGGCCGCGAGAATTTCACGCTCGCCGAGCACGAGGAGATCATCCGCGCCGTCGAGAAGGGGGACGCCGATATCGCGGAACGGGCCATGATCAAGCATCTGGAGCGCTCCCGCGCGCTCTACGCCCTCAAGAGCACCACCTGAAGGGCGACCTCCACGCAGCCATAGGGCGGTAGCACGATCCTTCCGCCGTCCGGCGATACCGCCTCGTTGTCGAGACCTATCAGCGACACGGCGCGCGGCGCGGACGGCAGCACGACCGCCTGCGCCTCGGGCGTGATATTGGCCAGGAGCAGCCGGTCCTTCGTGGCAAGCCCGACAACCGCATCCGGCCTTGAGGTCTCGACCTCGACGACCGCTTCGCCCGACAGCACGGAAAGACGGGCCAGCACATGCGCGAGCGGCCGCAACTCTCCCCTTGCCGCCGGCTCCCCCTCCCCGGCGACCAGCCCGAAGGCTCCGGCAAGCGTCGACAGCGTCAGGACTTCAAGCCCGGCCCCGGCAACCGTCGCCGCATAGGCCAGCGTCCAGGCGGCGGCGAACTGGCCGTTATGGCGCGGATCGACATTCGCCATGGGAATACGCCCACCCGAAGGGTTGTCCTTCGTCGCGCTGCCATAGGGGTTCTGCCGCATCGCGATGGTGGAAGGCCCAATGCGGTAGGGCTTTTCGCCGTAGATGGCGCGGGTCGAGCGGACGATGGAGCGCAGCGCCTCGAAGGTCTGCATGACCGAGAGGTCGTCGGCCGCATGCACGATGGGGTTGGTGCAATGGCTGACATAATCCAGCGGCCCGGCCGGCACGCGCTTGCGGTTCAGCTCCGTGAAATAGCTCATCATGCCGCCGCCGAGCCGCACGCCGGGAAAGGCCGCGCGGGCGGCGGCGTAGAGATCCTCCAGCGGCGGGCAATCCGGCCAGCGGCTGCCCGGCGGCGTCGACTGGCGGTCCACCGAAGGGCAGACGAAGAGCGTATCGAGCGGCAGGCCCGCCTCGGCGACGCTTGCGGCGGCATCGGCCATCTCCTCGTCCAGCGGGCGCCTGCACGGCACGGCGAATTCCAATGTCACCTTCAGGCCAGAGGCCTGCGCGATCCGCGCATAACCCTCCAGCGCCGCGACGCCGTGGCCGGCGCAGGGATCGAAATGCGCGATCAGGTGCCGCGCCCCTGTGGCGCGCAACGCCTCGAGCACGGCCAGTTCCTCGTCCCGGCATTCCGGGCGCAGCCCGACGCCAATCTCCGGGAACGCACGCGTCGCGGGCGCAAGGCGCAGCGTGACGGCGTCCGATGCGCCGGCGGCCGGCGCGGCCCCGTCCTCGGCCCGGATCTCGACGGCAACCCGCTGGCGGAAGGGCACGCCCTTCGGCACGAGATAGGGCCACGGCAGGGCGAGCGGGCGGACATAGGTCTTGTACGAGCCGTCGGTCCAGTTACGCTGGTCCTCCATCTCGAAGACATCGCCGGTAAATTCCGTTGCCGCGACGATGCCCGGCGCAACGCGATGGGTGATCGCCGCGATATCCTTGAAGGGCTGCCACGGCTCGATCCGGTCCGGCCAGCGCGCCTCTTCGACGCCGCCGTCGCCGTGGCGGACCTCCACCGGCTCCCCCGCCACGCCGACGACCGGATGCAGCACGACGAAGCCCGCACGGGCCGTTTCGAAATCGGCGTCGCTGACGCAGTCGGCGGCGAAGGTCACCGCGCGGCCGGTTCCGGCAATCGCGATGGCGCAGTCGAGACTGGCCCCGGCGGGCGCGGTGAAGCGGGCCGTGTAGGTGACCGAGAAGCCCTCCCCGTCCGCCTGCACGGCAAGATCGGCGATGGCGGCCCCGCAGGTGCCCCAATCCCTGTCGCGCACGAGGAAGGCGACGGCGCGCAGCACCTCATGGCCGCGGAACCGCAGGCCGCGCAGGTTGCCGTCCTGGAGCGTCACGCTCAGGTCGCCGGCCGAAAGCAGCCGGCTTTCCGGCTCGCGTTCATTCGTGCCGTAGAGCCTGAACAGGTCGCCGCTCATGCCAAAAGGTCCGCGATGGCGATGGTCTCGCCCCGCTCGGCGCTGAGATAGGCGGCCTCGACGAGCGCGAAGGTCTTGAGATTGTCCCGGCCGGACGTGTCCGGCTCGCGCCCGGCCGCCAGCCGCTCGGCCCAGTGCTTCTGGATGAGCGCGACGCTTTCCTGGATATTGTGCCAGGGCCGCGAGGCCCAAGGCAGAAGGGCCGGCGCGACGACGCTGCGCACCGTGCCGGCCGCGCCATGGACGGTGAGCGTATAGTCCTTGCCGAGCCGCAGCGTGCCCCCGCTGCCGTCGATCTCCACGAAGGTCTCCGGGAAAGGCTCCTCCGGCAGCTTCGTCGCATAGCTGACATCGACGATGGAGGTGATGCCATTGTCGTGGTCGAGCAGCATGGTCGCCACATCCTCGCCGGCGATATCCGGGTTGATGCGGCGCGTGCGGGCGGTCATGCGGCCGGCATCGCCGAAGAGGAAGCGGGCGATATCGAGCGCGTGGATGCCGAGGTCCTCGATGATGAAGCGCTTGCCCTTCGCAAGATAGGGCTGGCCGGAGAAGACGTCGAAGCCGGAGCGGAAAGAGACGCGGCCCCAGAAGGGATCGCCGATCGCGCCGCTGTCCAGCGCCGCCTTCACCGCGAGGATCGGCGTCTGCCAGCGGAAATTCTCGTGGATCATCAGCGGGATGCCGGCCGCCTTGGCGGCGGCGACCATGGCCTTGGCATCCGCCAGCGTCGGCGCGAACGGCTTCTGGCAGATCGCCGGCACCCCATGGCGCGCGGCAAGCTCGACCAGCGCCCGGTGGCTTCCCACCGTCGTTGCGATATCGACGAAATCGAAGCCGCCCTCGGTAAACAGTTCCTCCGCCGACGGGTAGCGCCGGGCGACGGCGAACTGGTCGCCGACGATGCGCAGGCGCTCGGGATCGCGGTCGCAGATCGCCACGATCTCGACATCGGCGAGATCCCGCCAGCCGTGCATCTGGTTGACGGCGAAGAAACCGCAGCCGATCAGCGCACCCTTCATCTTGCCCATGCTCAGCCTGCCTTTGCCATCTGCATCAGGGTGACGCGCTGCTGGAGGCGGCGCTGCGCCTGGTCGACCACCACCGCCACGATGATCACGAGACCCTTGATCACCATCTGCCAGAAGGAGCTGACCCCCATCATTACCAACCCGTCCGAGAGAATGCCGATCACGAAGGCGCCGATGATCGTACCGCCGATCGTGCCGCGCCCGCCCGACATGGATGTACCACCCAGAACGGCCGCCGCAATGGCGTTCAGCTCGAGATTCGTGCCCGTCGCCGGATGCGAGGCCATGAGTTCGGAGGAGATGATGAGGCCGACGATGGCGGCGCAGAAGCCGGAGAACATGTAGACGAACATCTTGACCCGGTTGACCCGGATGCCGGACATGCGCGAGGCGCGCTCGTTGCCGCCGACGGCGAAGATGTGCCGGCCGAGCGGCACGAAGCGGGCGAAATAGGCCGCCCCCAGCGCCACGACGATCAGAATCCAGACGGAGACCGGCAGGCCGAAGATCGAGCCGGAGCCGAGATAGGAAAAGCCCTGGTTGCCAAGGTCCTCGCGGCCGGTGAGGTTGGGCAGCGTCTGGCCGTCGGAATAGAGCAGCGCCATGCCGCGCGCCACATAGAGCGTGCCGAGCGTCGCGATGAAGGGCGCGACATTGAGGCGGGTGATCAGGAGGCCGTTGACGGCGCCGATCGCGATGCCGACGATGGCGACGATGATCGCCACCTCGATCACGTTGAAATAGACCGTGTAGCCGAGCGGCAGTGCCACGCCGTACATGATGAGGCCACCCGCGATCATGCCGCAAAGGCCGACGATGGAGCCGACCGAAAGGTCGATGCCGCCCGTGATGATGACGAATGTCATGCCGATGGCGAGGAAGGCATTCTGCGTCGCATGCTTCGACATCAGGATCATGTTCGCGGTCGATAGGAAGTTCGGCGCGAAGATCGAGAAGAAGAGGATGACGGCGAAGAGCGCGATGAAGGTGCGAAGCTTCATCAGCGTGAGCAGGGCCGCGCCCGTGGAGAGAGGGGTGCCGGTGGCGGCAGTTGGCGTTGCTGTCGTCATCACGCTTGCATCCTTCTGGTTTTATGCCCTTCTGCGGAGGCCGAGATCACCATGTCCTCGGTGGCGTCCTTGCGGTCGACCACCATCACCAGCCGCCCGTTGCTCATGACCGCGATACGGTCGGAGAGCGCCATGACCTCCTCGAGGTCGGAGGTGGAGAAGAGGATCGCCAGCCCCTCGCCGGCCAGCCGCCGCATGGTGCGGAAGACGTCCGCCTTGGCGCCGACGTCGATGCCGCGGCTCGGCTCGTCCATCAGCAGCACCTTCGGCCCGGTCATCAGCGCCTTGCCGATGACGACCTTCTGCTGGTTGCCGCCCGACATGGAGGTCACGTCGAGGTCCGGGTTCTTCGCCTTGATCGAGAGATTGCGGATCGCCTCGGCGATCGCCTGTCGCTCGCGCTTCAGGTCGATGTGGAAGCCGGCCTTCAGGAACTGGCCGAGGCTCGCCATGGACAGGTTGTCGGCAATCGACATGGACTGGACGAGGCCTTCCCGCTGCCGGTCCTCCGGGATCAGCGACAGGCCCTCGCGGATGCGCCGGGTCGTGTCGCGCCCCTTCAGTTCCGCGCCCTCGACGAAGATCCTTCCCGTCGCATGCTCATGCCGTCCCATGATGCACTCGAAAAGCTCCGAACGCCCCGCGCCCATCAGCCCGTAGATGCCGAGGATCTCGCCCTTGCGCACGCCGATGGACACATGGTCGACGGCGTAGCCGCCCTGCGCGCGCGGCAGGCAGATATCCTGCGTGCGGAAGACCTCCTCGCCCGGCTCGTGCTCGACCTGCTTGGCGAAGTCCTTGGCGTCCGAGCCGATCATCGAGCGCACGATCCAGCGCGTGTCGATATCCTTGACCATGGCATGGCCGGTGATCTGGCCGTCCTTGAGCACCGTGATATAGTCGCCGATGCGCATCAGCTCCTCCAGCCGGTGCGAGATGTAGACGATGGCGACGCCGCGCGCCTTGAGGTCGGCGATGACGCGGAAGAGCACATCGACTTCGGCCGCGCTCAGCGCCGAGGTCGGCTCGTCCATGATGAGGATGCGCGTGTCGAGCGAGACGGCGCGAGCGATCTCGACGAGCTGCTGCTGGCCGATGGGCAGGTCCTCCGCCAGCGTATCGGCGGAAATGCCGGCCTCCAGCCGGTTCAGGAATTCGTTGGCCTTCTCGACCTGCGCCTTGTGGTCGATGCCGCGCAGGCCGCGCGTGATCTCGCGCGTGGCGAAGATATTCTCGGCGACGGAGAGATTGCCGAAGAGGTTCAACTCCTGGAAGACGATGCCGATGCCGTGGCGCACCGCGTCGGCGGGGCTGTCGAGATGGATGCGCTCGCCGTCCATCCAGATCTCGCCCAGCGTCGGCCGCTCGACGCCGGCGATGATGCGCATCATGGTGGACTTGCCCGCGCCATTCTCGCCGACCAGCACGTTGACCGCGCCGCGCCGAAGCTTCAGGTCCGCCTTCTTCAGCGCCACGATGCCCGAATAGGCCTTGGTGATGTCCTTCAGTTCGAGGATGACGTCGCCGTCGTCGGTGCCGTTCATGTCAGCCTCCGATGGTGACGGTGGCGGGCGCAAGCTGCGGCAACTGCCCCTTGGCCGGCAGCGGATAGGCGCCGAGCGCCTCGATCGTCCGGCCGGTGAGGTTCTCGCGCGGCAGCTTCTCCAGGAGGGTCCGGTTCACATGGGTGTTGAACGCCTTGCCGAACTGCGCCCATTCGATCTGGTTGCGGAAGGCGTTGAAGTCCACGAAGTCCAGGCTGTCGCGCAGCGCCGTGCCGCGGATGGCCGGGCCGATCCACACGCGCGCATCGGCCTTGGCGTCGCCGTCCACGTCGACATCGACATAGCCGGCGCGCGATTTCGTCTCTTCCGCCACGATCGTGCCGCCGACCCTGGCGATGAAGGTCCAGGGCGCGTTGCCCTGCTTTGCCTTGTAGCCATGCTTCCGGCCGGCCTCGTCGGGATCGGCGGCCGTCGCCGCCAGAACCTCCGGCAGGGGCGCGGCGCGCTTTTCGAGATAGGGCAGGACCTTGCCGTCCCACATCCCGGCGACCAGCGCGTCGGGATCGAAGGCCCCGGCCTGGTCCTCCTTCTCCTTGTCGGCGGTCTTCACGAACTTGCAGCCCGCAAGCGCGAGGGCGCAGGTGAATACGATGGCGGCGGCGGCCTTGATGCGCATGGATGGGGTACTCCGGCAAATGGCGGGGCGCGGAATGACGATCATCCCGCGCCCGCTTCCTCGAAGATCAGTCCTTCAGCGCGAAGGTCTCGAGCTTGTCGGCATTGTCGGCGTTGATCAGCACGCAATCCATGAGCTGCTTTTCCTCGGCCGGCTTCTTGCCGCCGGTGATGAAGTCATGCGCCTGCTGGACGGCGAGCTGCGCCTGGGCATAGGCCGGCTGGAGCACGGTGGCCTTGATGCCGCCCGACTTGATCGAGTCGCGAACGTCGTTCGAGCCGTCGAAGCCGGTGACGATCACGTCCTTCTTGCCGGCGGCCTGCAGGGCGGCGATGGCGCCCATGGCCATGGTGTCGTTGCCGGCGATGACGCCCTGGATATCCGGGTTGGCCAGCAGGATGGTCTGCATCTTGGAATAGGCTTCCGTCTGGCTCCAGTTGGCCGACTGCTGCGCCACCATCTTCATGTCGGGATATTCGTCGATGACGTCGTGATAGCCCTTCGAGCGGATGCCGGCATTGGTGTCGGATTCCTTGCCGACAAGCTCGACATAGTTGCCCTTCTCGCCCATCAGCTTGACGAATTCCTCGGCGCCGAGCTGGGCGCCCTGGTAGTTGTTCGAGACGATCTGCGAGACGGCGACGCCGGCGGCGTTGATTTCGCGGTCGATCAGGAAGGATGGGATGCCGGCGTCCTTGGCCTTCTGCACGGCGGCGACCGAAGCGTCCGCGCCGGCATTGTCGAGGATGATCGCCTTGGCGCCGCGGCCGATGGCCGTGTCGATGAGCTGCGACTGCTTGTTGGCGTCGTCGTCATGCACCAGCACCAGCGCCTCGTAGCCGAGTTCCTTGGCCTTGGCCTCCGCACCGACGGCTTCCGCCTTGAAGAACGGATTGTCGTGGCTCGGGGTGATGATGGCGATGAGGTCGGCGGCAAAAGACGGCATGGCGACGCCGGCGGCCATGACGGCGGCGAAGCCGACGGTGATCAGTCTGCGGGTCACGTTCATATTCTTCCTCCCGGTTAGGCAGCGGCTCCCTGCGACCATCCCTCCATTGAAAATGGCCGCGCCGATGCGATCTTGTCCGGCGCTTCCGCGCCGGGAAATTCAGGTGATGCGCTGGATGCTGGCCGCGATTTCCGCTGGCTCGAACACGCGCTTCCAGTCGTCTTTCATCAGCACGGGCTTGCCGAACTCGATGGCCTTGTTGCAGGCGTCGGAGAAGACGCCGGGCGTCTCCTCGAAGATGACCGCGCCGAGCACGTTCATGTGGCCGAGCAGGAAGTCGCGCGCGGCCTCCTTCGCGACGCCACGGCGTACGCATTCGTCCATCGCCTCGCGCATGACGACGAGCAGCGAGGCGCAGACCGTTTCGGAAAGGCCCGGCTCCAGCAGCGCCATCTGCTCCACCGTGACGCGGTGCGAGCGCATGACCGGCGCCCAGATGACCCGGGCGATCTCCTCGCCGAGGCCATAGGCCTCCTCCGGTCCCTGCATCAGCGCGGAAACGATGTGCTGCCTGGCGGCGATGCCGCCGAAGAAGTCGCGCTTGGCGGCCGGGTCCGTCTCGTCGTTGAAGATCGGCGGATGGCAGGGATGCGTGACGAAATAGGTGAGGTCCGCGCGCTGCGGCAGATGGCCGGCGAAGGGCGCGGCGGCATCGAGCGCCACGACCATCGTGCCCGGCTTCAGCCGGTCGGCGATGCCGGCCGCCACCTTGCCGATCGCCGTATCCGGCACGGCCAGGATGATGACATCCGCGCCGTCGAGGCCTTCTTCCGGAGAGACGCAGGAAAGGCCGAGATCGCCAGAAAGGCGCGCCCTGCCCGCCTCGCTGACCTCGACGTGCCGCACGTCGAAACGCGAGCCCTTGAGATTCTTGGCGAGCCGATAGCCCATTTTGCCGCCGGCACCGAACAGCGCGATCGATGTCATCGAAGACCTCCCTGAATGCGCGGCCGAGACGATCCCGTCCAGCCGGAAATTTCCTCCGCCGGTCGCCCGGGCTGGGTCTTTATTTCCCAACTGGTATAACAAGTCAATAACTATCTCTCAGAATATGTTATATCACAGCAATCCGACAGGCATGATCGACCGCGCCGAAAGCGGCGCAATCGACTTATCATATTGGAAAAGAAGAGGACTTTACGCGTAGAGCGCATAGGCGGCAGGGCCGGACGTCACGCGACGCCGGCTCATTGTCACATCAAAACTGTGAGGTTTCCTGCCAGAAACGTATCAGAGGCAGGCCGCGACCGTCGCCGCGACAAGCGCCAGCGAGACCGCGCCGGCATCGGGATGGCCGATGCTGCGCTCGGCAAGCGGGCGCGCGCGGCCGAGTCTCGGGGCCAGCGGCGCGGTCGCCCGGGCAGCCTCCCCGCAGATCGCGCTCGCCTTGCGCCAGCCCTCTTTCAGAGGCAGGCCGTCGGCCCGCGCGGTTTCCAGCGCCGCAACGAAGGGCACGAAGGCATCCACCAGCGTCTTGTCGCCCGGCTTCGCGCCGCCGAGGCGCATGACATCGGCAAGCGCCAGATGGGCGCCGCGCACGACGTCGCCGTCGTCCAGCGCCCGGTCGTCGGAAAAGGCGGAACTCCAGGAGCGCAGCAGCAGGCCCCAGATCGCGCCGGAGGTTCCGCCCGCCCGGTCGGCCCAGGCGTCGCCCGCCGCGGCGAGCGCGCTTCTCGCACCGGCCCCGCCGGCAACGGCCCGGTGGATCGCCTCGCGGGCCGCGACCGCCCCGCGCCGCATGCCCTGCCCGTGGTCGCCGTCGCCGGCAAAGGCGTCGATCCGGCCAAGCTCCGCCTCCGCCTCGCCCAGTGCCGCGACCATCGCGTCGAGAATGCCGGCAAGGCAACGGGCATCCGCCTGCGAGGCCGGCGCGGCAAGGCCGAAGGCGGGCGCTTCGTCCCCGGCCCCCGCCCTGACGGCGGCCGGCTCCGTGGGGATCGTCCCGCCGCGGCGGAAGACGGGCGTGTCGCAGGGCGCGAGCCAGTAGCGCTCCAGCTCCTCGTCAAGCCACATCACCGTCAGCGAGCACCCCTGCATGTCGAGGCTCGTGACATATTCGCCGACCTCCGGCGCGACAAGATCGACGCCGGACGCCTGGAGCCTCTCCTCGACCGCGCCCCAGAGCACGAAAAGCTCCTCGTATTTGGTCGCGCCGAGACCGTTGAGCAGCACGGCGGCGCGCCGCGCGCCGGCCGGACGCTCGGCGAGAACCGTATCCGCCAGCAGGTTCGCCAGTTCCCCGGCCGGCACGATGGCCGTATCGCGGATGCCCGGCTCGCCGTGGATGCCGAGGCCGAGCGCCATCGTGCCCTTCGGCACGGTGAAGAGCGGCTCAGTCGCGCCCGGCAGCGTGCAGCCGCCGAAAGCGACGCCAAAGGAGAAGGTGCGATCGTTGGCAAGGCGCGTGACGCGCTCGACCTCGTCGATGCCCAGCCCCGCCTCCGCCGCCGCGCCCGCCACTTTGAAGACGACGAAATCACCCGCGATGCCGCGGCGCTGCGGGCGGTTGCCGGCCGGCGCGCTCGCCACGTCGTCCGTCACCGTGACGATGCGCACATCGATGCCCTCGGCCCGCAGGCGCTCGGCCGCCACGCCGAAGTTGAGGACGTCGCCGGCATAATTGCCGAAGCCAAGGACGATGCCGCCGCCCTGCTCGGCATTGCGGCAGACCCGCGCGACGGCCGCGGTGGAGGGCGAGGCGAAGATCTCCCCCGCGACGGCCGCATCCGCCATGCCCGGCCCGACATAGCCGGCAAAGGCCGGATAATGGCCCGAGCCGCCGCCGACGATCACCGACACCTTGCCCGCCGGCACCGCCGTCGCACGCACGACACCACCCCGGACCAGCCGGACATATCGCCGGTAGACGCTGGCAAAGCCCGCAAGCGCGGACGAGGCGAAGGTTTCCGGGTCATCGACGATCTTGGTCATGGCGTTTCTCCTGCAGGCAATCGAGCCGCGAGGATGCAACAGGCGGCCGATCGAGAAAAGGGCAAAGACGCCGAACGGCTCAGAGGCGGGCGCGATTGACAGCCGTCAACCGCCCGGCGACCGCCGCGACCTCCCGCGCGCGACGCGCCTCGTCCCAGCCGAGCGCTCCGGCGGCGACGGATGCGATTTCCTCCAGCCCGCTCTCCGTCAGCTTCCCCTCGATGGCGAGCGTCGTGCGCCGCATGACGATATCGGCCAGATGCACGACCATTTCGCTGCGGGCGATCCAGTCGATCTCCGCCCGGCCGTAGTCTTCGACATGGGAAAGCGGGGCGTCGCCCCGTTCATGGATATGGGCGAGGATGGCGTCGGCGGTCGTGCCGTAGCGCGCAAGCAGCGCCGCGATGCGCGCGGCGGGCAGGCCGCTTTCCGACGCGCGCTGCGCAATCCACGCCCGCCGTGCGGCATCGTCCACCGGAAAACCGCGCCCGCCGCCGATGGGCAGCATCTGCGTGCTGGCCTTGCGGTCCCAGCCGAGGCGCGCAAGGATCGTGTCCGCGACCTCCTCGGCGAAGCCCCGAAAGGTGGTCCACTTGCCACCGACGAGCGAGATGACGGCGAACGGGCGTCCCGTTTCGGGTTCCGCCACGGGCGCCGAATGGTCGCGGCTGATCAGGCCGGGATTGCTGGCATCGGAGGCCGGCAGCGGGCGAATGCCGCTATAGGCATACACGATCTGCTCGCGCCCGAACGGCAGGGCCGGCAGGAGCGAGCGGAGGCTGGCGAGGAAATAGTCGATCTCGTCCTCCTCGCAGCGCACCGTATCGGGATCGTCGGCCTTGGTGTCCGTCGAGCCGACCAGCGCCAGGCCGAGATAGTCGTAGACGAGGCAGATGCGCCCGTCGTCCGCCTCGAAATAGATCATGCGGCCCTTGAGGCTTTTGACGAGGTCCGGATGGCGCAGCAGGATATGCGAACCCTTCGTGCCGCCGATCAGCTTGCCGGCAACGCCGAGCGTCGCGTTGACATGGTCGATCCAGGGACCGGCGCCATTGACCACCGTGGCCGCACGCACCCGCCGCTCGCCGCCGTCCGCCGCCTGCAGGCGCAGCACGCCCTCTTCCCGGCCGAGCAGGGTCGTGCGGTTCATGGCGCGGGCCTGCCCGCAGGCATCGAGGCCGTCACGCACGAGCTCCCAGACCAGCCGCTCCGGCCGGCTGATCCTGGCATCGTAATAGATGCCGCCGGCGACGATGCGCGGCGTGATTTCCGGCATCTCCGCCAGCGCCCTGCGGCGGAGCATGAACCGGTGCTTCGGCATCACCCGATGGCGTGCGCCATAGAGATCGTAGAGCGCCAGCCCGATCTTGATGAGCACCGCGCCGCGGCTGCGCGGGGCGGTCGTCGAGCCGAGCAGCGTGCGGAACGCCGCCCAGGCGCCCTTCACGAGCGAGAAGGCGGGAATGAAGGTCGCCAGCGGCTCGACGCAATGGGGGGCGTTGCGCAGCAGGAGGTTCCGCTCCAGCGTCGACTGCGCGACGAGGCCCAGCTCGCCGGTCTCCAGATACTTGATGCCGCCATGGATGAGGCGCGAGGGCGCGGCGCTGGTGCCGGAGCCGAAATCGGCCCTGTCGACGATCAGGCACTTCACGCCCTGGAGGCAGAGATCACGAAACAGCCCCGCCCCGTTTATGCCCGCCCCGAGGATGATGACGTCGAAGGTCTCGACGCCGGCGGCTGTCGTATCCGTCATGATGGCATTCCTGTCATGTCTGTGCGCCGCCGAGACGGCCGAGCACCGGCCAGAGCGGCTTCATGGCCTCGGCGAGATCGAGGAAGACCCGGTATTTCTCGTCATAGGCGCGTTGCCGGGCGGAATCCGGCCGGTAGGTGGTTTCGATGGCGGCGAGATCGCGCGGATCGTCCGTCGGGGAGGCGAAAAGCCCCGCGCCTGCCCCCGCGCACAGCGCCGCCCCCCATGCGGCAGCTTCCTCGGTGCGCGTCGCGGTGACGGGCAGGCCGAGGATATCGGCGAAGAGGCCGGCCATGGCCGGATTGCGCGAGATGCCGCCCGTCAGGCGCGCGGCGGCCGGCGCAAAGCCGTCCCGCAGCGCATCGACATGGACACGATGGTTGAACGCGATGCCCTCGAGCACGGCGCGCAGCAGGTCGCCGCGGTCGTGCCACGCATTGAGACCGTAGAAGCCGGCGCTGGAGGCCCCGCCGAAGGGCGAGCCGAAGAGATAGGGATGGAAGAAGACGCCGGAGGGGCGCTCGCGCGCGGCCTCGAACTCCCTGCCGAGGATCGCGTGGATGCTTTCGCCCGCCGCTTCCGCCTGCCGCGCCTCGCCGGCGCAGAACTGCTCGATGAACCAGTCGTAGTTCGCGGTGGAGGCCGGCGAGATGGACATGTTGTTCCATTCGCCGGGCAGGATGCCGTTTCGGCAGAACCAGCGGTCGTCGACCCTCGGCGCGAAGGAGACCGTCTCGTTGATCGAATAGGTGCCGGCGATGACCGCGATCGTCCCCGCGCCATAACCGCCCATGCCGAGCGCGGACGCCGTGACGTCGTGCAGGCCGGCCATGACGGGCGTGCCGGCGACGAGGCCCGTCAGCCGCGCGGTCTCGGCCGTCACGCCGCCGACGACCTGCGTGGAGCCGGCCATCGGCGGCTGCCGCCCGGCAAGCCGATCCAGCCCGAAGAGGCGGAAGGCCTCGTCCGAATAATCCTGCGTCCGCACGTCGGTGAAGGAGGTGCTCGCCTCCGTGCGGTCCGTGCCGATCGTGCCGCACAGGCAGAAGCGCAGCCAGTCCTTCGCGGCGATGAAATGGGCGATGCGGGCATAGCGCGCAGGTTCGTGCTCGCGGATCCAGCGCAGGATGGCCGAGGGCGCGGAGGCATGCGGCTTCTGGCCCGTCAGCGTCAGCGAGCAAGCGCCGGCATCGCTTTCGTTCCAGGCATCGGCGATCGCCCCGGCGCGGGTATCGAGCGACACGATGGCGTTGCCGAGCGGCCGCCTGTCCGCGTCGAGCAGATAGATGCCGTCGCCATGCGCCGTCGCGGCGATGGCGACGATATCCCCGGCCGGCCGGCCGCAGGCGGCGACAGCTTCCCGGATGGCATCGGCCGTGGCGGCCCACAGGCCGTCCATGTCGCGTTCGACATGCCGCGGCGCGGGGATCAATTGCGCGACGCGGCGGCGGGAGACGGAAAGCACCGTCCCGTCCGCGTCGAAAATGACGGCCTTGGTCACCGTCAGGCCGCTGTCTATACCCATGATGCAGGGCATTGCTGTCTCCATTCTCAAGCGAAGGAGGCACACGCCCGCATCGGGAGTCCGCTAAGCGGGATCCTCAGCCGGCGCGATCCGCCTCCGCCACGATGACGTTGATCCCCCTGGTGCGCATGCGCGACAGGTGGGAGATCGGGATATCCTCGTCGACGATCACCGCGTCGAATTCCTCAAGCGCCGCGAAGTGATGCAGCGCGCGGCGCTCGAACTTGGTGTGGTCGGCCAGAAGCACGCGCCGGGCCGAGCTTTCGAACATCGCCCGCTTGGTCTCCACCGTCTCGGGCGACTGGTGATAGACCGCCTCGCCGACGATGGCCGACAGCGACATGAAGACGGTGTCGGCGCGCAGCCGGCGGATTTCGTTGGTGGTGATGTGCCCCATGAAGGCATTGCACCAATGGTAGAACTGCCCCCCGAGACAGATCAGGTTGAGGTCGCTCACCTCCTTCAGCTCGTTGATCAGGACGAGCGAATTGGTGATGACCGTCAGCGGCACCTTGGCCGGCAGGAAGCGCGTCATCTCGTGCACGGTCGTGGCGTCGTCCAGGAAGATCGCCTGTCCCGGCTCGACGAACTGCATCGCGGCCCTGGCGATCGCCTTCTTCTCCTTGCCCTGCCGCGTGGCGCGATAGGCGTCGGAGGATTCGATGAGGCTCGTCGGCGCGGCCGAAACGATGCCGCGCGTCTTGCGGAAGAGGCCGCGGCTGACCAGCTCGTCGACATCCCGGTGCGCCGTCATGAGGCTGATGCCGAAGCGCTCGGTCAGGTCCTCGATACGGATGGAGCCTTCGGCAAGAACCGTTTCGGCGATCATCTGCCGCCGCACGAGTTGGCGCGCATGCCGGCTGTCGCTCGGCAGTTCCTCCGATAGCAGATCCTTGACGTCGACTTTGTTGTTCACGGGAGACCCTGCCATTCTTCGAGGATAGAGCGTTCGTCTCTCGTATCGGGCGGCAAGGAAAATGCCAAGCGCGTCCGGAAAGGCCGGGCGGATGGGAGCGCCCCGCGAGGGGCGCTCCCGGTCTCGATCACTCGCTCAGGACGAACGGAGCGGTGTACTTGTCGACATTGTCCTTGGTGATCAGGAGGCAATCGAAAAGCTGCTTTTCGGTATCGACGCCGGTCGCGCCGGTCTTGATCACGTTGTCGGCCTGCTTAACGGCGGCTTCCGAGAACACGGCGACCGGCTGGAGGACGGTGTACTGCAACTCGCCCGCCTTGATGGCGGCGACGGCATCCGGCGAGCCGTCGAAGCCACCGACCTTCACCTGGTCGAGCTTGCCGGCTTCCTTGAGGGCCGCGATGGCGCCGAGCGCCATTTCGTCGTTGCCGCTGATCACGCCGATGATGTCGGGGTTCGCCTGAAGCAGCGACTGCATCTTGGCGTGGCCCTTGGTGCGATCCCAGTCAGCCACTTCCTTGCCGGCCTTCTCGAGGTCCGGATACTGCGTCAGCACGGTCTCATAGCCGTTCGAGCGCGTTGCGGCGTTGTTGTCCGAGGGGGCGCCGAAAAGCTCGACATACTTGCCCTTGTCGCCAACGGCCTCGACCCACTGCTGCGCGCCGAGGGCTGCGCCCTGGGCGTTGTTCGAGACGAGCTGCGCCTTGGCAAGGCCTTCCTGGTTGATCTCGGCATTGACGAGGATGACCGGGATGCCGGCCGCGACGGCCTTCTTGACCGCGCCGACCGAACCGTCGGCATTCGCCGGGTCGAGAATGATGGCGACCGACTTGTTGGTGATGGCGGTGTCGATCAGGTTGCTTTCGGTGTTCGTGTCACCCTTGTGGGCACCGACATTGGCCGTGTAACCGAGGCCTTCGGCCGTCTTCTTGGCGACTTCGCCTTCCGTGAACCAGTAGGGGTTGGACGGATCGTTGACGATGACGGTGATCAGGCCTTCCGCCCAGGCGGAGCTGAACAGCAGCGGCACGACGGCAGTTGCTGCGAAGAGTACACGCATACCTTTTTTGAACATGGTCTCACTCCCTTTGTTGAGTCCGGTTATGCCGTTTCCGGCAATACTTTCCGCCGCCGGGTCGCTCGGGATCCGCCTCTGCCGGCTGCGGTCAGTGGGTGCCGGCCGCCGCTGTCAGCGGCGACCGTATTTGACGCTGTTCAGGAGAACCGCGGTGACGATGACGGCGCCGGTGAAGACGGTCTGCCAGTAGGCCGAGACGCCGATGATCACGAGGCCGTCCGAGAGGAAGCCGATCACGAAGGCGCCGAGCATGGTGCCGATGACCGTGCCGCGCCCGCCCGTCAGCGCCGCGCCGCCGATGACGACGGCTGCGATGGCCGTCAGCTCATAGGTGGTGCCGGCGGTGGGACCGGCCGAGGTGAGCTGCGAGGAGAGGACGAGGCCCGCGACGGCCGCGCAGATGCCCGACAGCACATAGACCGTGATCTTGACGCGCTTGACCGGCACGCCCGAAAGCTCCGCCGCCCGCTCGTTGCCGCCCGAGGAATAGAGCCAGCGACCGAAGGCCGTGCGGGCGAGCAGGATGTGGCAGGCGACGGCGAAGACCAGCAGCACGAGGACACCGATCGGCACGCCGGCGAGCCGGTTGAAGCCGAGCCAGTCGAAGCCGGTATTGCCGAGTTCCGGGCGGCCGCCGAGATTGTTGTAGGTCAGGCCGTTGGTCATCAGCAGCGCGATGCCGCGCGCGACATAGAGCACGCCGAGCGTCGCGACGAAGGCCGGCACCCGCAGATAGGCGATCAGAACGCCGTTCACCGCGCCGACGACCGCGCCGAGCAGGCAGGTCAGCACCACGACCACCCAGACCGCCGGGTAGAGGATGACGCCGAACTGCGGCAGCGTCACGCCCTGCATCAGGAAGCCCGCGACGACGCCGGCAAGGCCGAGCGTCGAGCCGACGGAAAGGTCGATGCCGCCATTGAGGATGACGAGCAGCATGCCAATGGCGAGCAGGCCGAAGATGGCGACATGCGAGGCCATGATCAGGAAGTTGCTGACCGTGAAATAGTTCGGCGACATCAGCGAGAAGACGACGATGATGGCGATCAGCGCGAAGAAGGCGCGCCCTTCGAACAGAAGCTCGACCAGGCTCTTCCTGCGCTTGCCGCCGCTTGCCGCCTTTGTCTGGATTGCAGGTGTGACTGACATGCTGAAGCGCTCCTAATGGGCATGCACGGCTTCGCCGGAGGCGGCCATGATCTGTTCCTTGGTCACGTCAGGACCGAACTGCGCGGAGATGCGGCCGCGCCGCATGACGACGATGCGATGTGCGATGCTGAGGCATTCGCCGACCTCCGAGGTGGTGTAGACGACGGCAAGGCCCTGCCGCGCGCGCTCGGCGAGCAGCTTGAAGACCTCCGCCTTGGCGCCGATGTCGATACCGCGGCTTGGCTCGTCGAGCAGGATCACCTCGGGATCGGTCGCCAGCATCTTGCCGATGACCACCTTCTGCTGGTTGCCGCCCGACAGCGAGCCGATCGCCGCCCCGCCGCCGTCGGTCTTGATATGCACCTTGCGGATCGCATCGCCCACCAGGTCCGTCTCGCGGGAGGCGGAGGTGAAGAGGCCACGCGTGAAGGCGCGCAGGCTGGCGAGCGAAAGGTTGCGGCCGACCGTCATGGTCTGCACCAGGCCGTCGCGCTGCCGGTCCTCCGGCACGAGCACCAGGCCGTCGCGAATGCAGTCCGCGATGGACCGGCCGGTGACCTCCCGGCCCTTCAGCCGGACCGTGCCCGCCGTGGCCTTCAGCCGGCCGGCGACCGTTTCCAGAAGCTCCGTGCGTCCCGCGCCCATCAGGCCATAGATGCAGACGATCTCGCCCGCCCGCACCGAGAGCGACATGTCGTCGACGACGGCATAGCCCGCGCCGCCGGGATCGGGAACCGTCAGCCCCTCGATGGAGAGCGCGACGTCGCCCATCTCGTAGCCCGCCGGCGGCGAGCCGAGGTCGAAATTGTCGCCGACCATGTGGCGGACGATCCATTCGAGATCGATATCCTTGCGCTCGGCATAGGCCGTCATCGTGCCGTCGCGCAGCACGACCGCGTGATGGGTGATCTGCAGCGCCTCTTCCAGATGATGCGAGATATAGACGATCGAGACGCCGCGGGCGGTAAGGTCCCGGATGACCTTGAACAGCACCTCGACCTCCGAGGCCGACAGCGCCGAGGTCGGCTCGTCCATGATGAGGATGCGCGAATTGACCGACAGCGCCCGCGCGATCTCGACGATCTGCTGCTGGCCGAGGCGCAGGTCCTCGACGGGGGTGAGAGGATCGATGTCCTCTTCCAGTTCAGCCATCAGGAGGCGCGTCTGGCGCTCTTCCTCTGCGAAGTCCACTCCGGTCGCCGTCATGATCTCGCGACCCATGAAGATGTTGTCGCGAACGTTCATGTTGGGGGCGAGGCTGAGCTCCTGATGGATGATGGAGATACCGCGATCGCGCGCTTGGGAGGATGACGCGAAAACGATAGGCTCTCCATCGAGAACGATTTCGCCCGAGGTCGGCTTCACGACGCCGGACAGGATCTTCATCAGCGTCGACTTGCCGGCGCCGTTCTCGCCGAACAGGGTCGTCACCTGCCCGCGATGAATGTCGAAATTGACGCCCTTGAGGGCGTGGACGCTGCCGTAGGACTTCGCCACATTGCGCGCGGCGAGCACGACCTGCCCGTTCGGCGCGGCTTGCGGGTGCGCGCTCATTGGACGTCGAACCGGACGGGAGTGACGATCCAGCTCTTCGGGTTGACCAGCTTGAAGACGCCGATGACCGTGACGGTCTTGCCGGCGAGCGCCGCCGGGTCCAGGGTGCCGAGAACCACCTTCTTGACTTCGTTGTTGATCGCCGATCCGGCGTCCTGGTACTCGATCTGGTTCTTGAACTGGCCGAACTCGATCTTGCCCGTCGCATCGCGCAGGTCCGTGCCGTTGAGCGCCGGGCCGGTCTGGACGCGCAGGGTCAGCTCGGCCGGAAGCCCCTCGACCGAGATCGTATTGTAGTTCGCCTTGCGCTCGCCGACGACGCCGGTGAAGCGGACCGGAAAGACGGGGCCGGTGGAGGTCGCGACGCCGTATTTCGCACCCGCCGCCTTCTTGTCGGCGGCGATGGCTCCCGCCAGTTCCACCGCATCGACGGCGCGCGTCTCGACGCTCTGCCGGATGAGCGGGAATTGCTCGGCGCCGAAGCTTGCCGGCGAGAAGGTCTGCACCTGGACGTCCCTGTCGGAGCCGATGCGCACGACAGCGGTGCTGTAGGCCATGGCGCCGACAAGCGCGACGGCGGCGGCGATGCCGATCCAGCGACGGCCGCGCGCGGCGGGTTGCTGCGGCTTGGAGAACGTGGCGTCAGTCATGGCGGCGGGCCTTGCGGTTGAACGACGGGGACAGCGGCGAACCGGCGGGCGCGCTCACGGCATAGGAGCCGGGCGCGCTCATGGCGCGGGGGCCGGGCGTCGCGGTCTTCCAAACGGTATCTGCCATGGCATCCTCCCTATGAACCGCGCCGGCCGGATCTCCTCATCCGCCTTGCGCTGCGCTGCACATCTTTTCGCAGTTGCGGTATATATGTGCGATATATCCCAACATATATGTTAAATTAACATAGCCTGTCAATCGGCCTTTTTCAGCGAGAACGACGATGACTGCATCTCTTTCCGTAATCTCCTGACTCCTTGATGAGATCGGAGCCGCATCCTTATACTCGACCAGCCATCGAAGCGATCCGCAGGATATTCTCGCGACATTCCGCAGCAATACATTGTAAAAGCTCGATAAAAACCACAAGTACCGACGCCGGGCGGCGCATGCCGGTGGGCTGCCGGGCACGGCGGACATAGACAGGAAGACGGCGGCGACGCCCTGTGCTTGCTCAAGCGCAATTCCATTCCACCATCCATCATAACTGAAAAATAATTCGTTGCCCGAAAAATTTTACGAGACATATGGTAACTTTATGATATCTTCTGCCGGCGATCCGGGAGCGCCCCGCAGCGTAGCCTTGAGGGCCGGCACGATCCCGGCCAGACTGGCCGGGAACCGCGCGCGCCGCCGCGAAAGACGATCGGGAGGATGGAATGCTCTGTTTCGGATCAGGCGAAGCGATGCTTGCCGCCGCAGGCCACGCGGATACGCGCCATGGCTGAGCCGGCGGACCTGATCATCGGCATCGACGCCGGCACCTCCGTCATGAAGGCGGTCGCCTTCACGCTGTCCGGCCGACAGGTCGCCAGCGCCTCCGTGCGCAATGCCTACAGCACCGGCGAGGACGGCTCGGTCACCCAGTCGCTCGACCAGACCTGGCGCGACTGCGCGCGCGCCCTGCGCGGCCTTGCCGAACGGGTCGAGCGCCTTGCCGAGCGCACCGCCGCCATCGCCGTGACGGCACAGGGCGACGGCACCTGGCTCGTCGGGGCGGGAAACCGGCCGGCCGGCGACGCCTGGCTGTGGCTCGACGCCCGCGCCGCGCCGACCGTCGAGCGGCTTGCCGCCGGCGAGGCGGACCGCCGTCGCTTCGAGGCGACCGGCACCGGCCTCAACACCTGCCAGCAGGGCGCGCAGCTCGCCCATATGGATCGCCATTTCCCGGAGCTGCTCGCACAGGCCGAAACGGCCATGCACTGCAAGGACTGGCTCTACCTGAACCTGACGGGCATCCGCGCCACCGACCCCTCCGAGGTCAGCTTCACCTTCGGCAATTTCCGCACCCGCAGCTATGACGGCGAGGTGCTCGCCGCACTCGGCTTGACGCATCGCCGCAACCTGCTGCCGGACATCATCGAGGGCACGCAGACCACCCATCCCCTGACGGCGGACGCGGCGGCGGCCTCGGGCCTCAGGCCCGGCACGCCCGTCTGCCTCGGCTATGTCGACATGTGCATGACGGCACTCGGCGCGGGTGTGCGCAGCGAGGGCCGCAACGCCGCCTGTTCCGCCATCGGCTCGACCGGGGTCCATCTCCAGGCGAAGTCCGTGGCCGACGTGGTGCTGAACGCGGAGCGGACCGGCTATGTCATCGCGCTGCCGATCCCCGGCATCGTCACCCAGGTCCAGACCAATATGGGCGCGACGATCAACCTCGACTGGCTGCTCCAGCTCGGCGCGGACCTGCTCGGCGAGTTCGGCGTGACGGTCGGCCTTGACGAGATGATCGGGCGTGTCGACCGCTGGTTCGCCGAAAGCCGGCCCGGCAACGTGCTCTACCACCCCTATATTTCCGAGGCCGGCGAGCGGGGTCCCTTCGTCAATGCCCGCGCCCGCGCCGGCTTCACCGGTCTTGCCGGCCGCCACCGCTACCCGGACCTCGTGCGCGCCGTCGTCGAGGGCCTCGGCATGGCGACGCGGGATTGCTACGCGGCCATGGGTGCCCTGCCGCCGGAGTTGCGCGTCAGCGGCGGCGCGGCCCGCTCGGCGGCGTTGCGCCGGACCCTCGGGGCGGCGCTCGGCGCACCGGTGCGCATCAGCACCCGCGAGGAGGCCGGCGCGGCCGGCGCCTCCATGATGGCCGCCGTCGCCATCGGCGCCTACCGCACCATGGACGACTGCATCGCCGACTGGGTGACGCCCGCGCTGGGCGAGGCCGAATGGCCGGCGCCCGGGGAAACCGAACGCATGACGCGCCTGTTTGCCGCCTATGCGGAGGTCCGCCGCGGCGTGGCGCCCGCCTGGGACATCCTGGCCGCGCGCTGAACAAGGATTGCGCCGCCCGCAGGCGGCGTCGAAGGAGAACGAGATGAACGAGCCTCAGCTTATTGACCTCTTCGTGATCGGCGGCGGCATCAACGGCGCCGGCATCGCGCGCGACGCCGCCGGGCGCGGCCTTTCCGTCGTGCTGAGCGAAAAGGACGATCTGGCGGAAGGCACCTCCTCGCGCTCCGGCAAGCTGGTGCATGGCGGCCTGCGCTACCTCGAATATTACGAGTTCCGCCTGGTGCGCGAGGCGCTGATCGAGCGCGAGGTGCTGCTCAACGCCGCGCCGCACATCATCTGGCCGATGCGCTTCGTGCTGCCGCACAGCCCCGAGGACCGCCCGGCCTGGCTGGTGCGCCTCGGCCTCTTCCTCTACGACCATCTGGGCGGGCGGAAGAAGCTGCCGGGCACGCGCACGCTTGACCTGAAGCGCGACCCCGAGGGCACGCCGATCCTCGACCGCTACACGCGCGGCTTCGAATATTCCGACTGCTGGGTGGACGACGCCCGCCTCGTCACGCTCAACGCGGTCGATGCTGCCGAACGGGGCGCCGTCGTGCTGACCCGCTCGCCGACCGTCTCCGCCCGCCGCGAGAACGGCGCCTGGACCGTGACGACGCGGAGCACCGCGACGGGCGAGACGCGCACCTTCCGCGCCCGCTGCCTCGTCAATTGCGCCGGCCCCTGGGTTTCCGACGTCATCGGCCGCGTCGCCGGCTCCCATTCCAGCCGCAACGTGCGCCTCGTCAAGGGCAGCCACATCATCGTGCCGAAGTTCTGGGCCGGCGCGAACGCCTATCTGGTGCAGAACCACGACAAGCGCGTCATCTTCATCAACCCCTACGAGGGCGACAAGGCGCTGATCGGCACCACCGACATCGCCTATGAGGGCCGCGCCGAGGATGTGTCGGCCGACGAGGCGGAAATCGACTACCTGCTGAAGGCGGTCAACCGCTACTTCAAGGAGAAGCTGCGCCGGGAGGATGTGCTGCATTCCTTCTCCGGCGTGCGCCCGCTGTTCGACGACGGCAAGGGCAACCCGTCCGCCGTCACCCGTGACTATGTCTTCGACCTCGACGAGACCGGCGGCGCGCCGCTGCTCAACGTCTTCGGCGGCAAGATCACCACATTCCGCGAGCTTGCCGAGCGCGGCCTGCATCGCCTGCGGCACGTCTTCCCCGAGATGGGCGGCGACTGGACGCAGGCCGCCCCGCTTCCCGGCGGCGACATGCCGAACGCCGACTACGAGACCTTCGCCGACGGCCTGCGCGAGACCTATCCCTGGATGCCGCGCAAGCTGGTGCATCACTACGGCCGGCTCTACGGCACGCGCACGCCGGCCGTCATCGCCGGAGCGCGCGACCTGGAAGCCCTCGGCCGGCATTTCGGCGGCCAGTTCTACGAGGCGGAAGCGCGCTACCTCGTCGCCCGCGAATGGGCCGCGACGCCCGAGGACATCCTCTATCGCCGCACCAAGCACTACCTGCACCTGACCCCGGCCGAGCGCGCGGCCTTCGCCGACTGGTTCCGCGCCGCCAGCGCCGCAGCCGCCTGAGGACCCCATGCCGCTGACGCTCTCGCTCAACACCAATCCGCTGGTCAACCGCTTCGCTGATCCGGACGACCTCATCGACACCGTCGCGCGCGATCTCAAGCTGCGCGATCTCCAGCTCACCCACGAGTTCATCAATCCGAGCTGGAGCCCTGCAACGATCCGCCGGCTGACGCGGCAGATGGACAGGGCCCTGCAGCGCACCGGCGTGCGCGTCACCTCCGGCATGACCGGACCTTACGGCCGCCTCAACCATTTCGGCCATCCCGACGCGGATGTGCGCCGCTACTATGTCGAATGGTTCAAGACCTTCGCCGATATCATCGGCGATCTCGGCGGAACCTCCGTCGGCACCCAGTTCGCCATCTTCACCTACAGGGACTACGACGACCCGGCGCGCCGCGAGGAACTGATCCGCATCGCCATCGACTGCTGGGCCGAGGTGGCGGAACACGCCAGGGACGCGGGCCTTTCCTACGTCTTCTGGGAACCGATGAGCATCGGCCGCGAATTCGGCGAGACCATCGCCGAATGCCTGAAGCTGCAGGACCGCCTGACGGCGGCCGGCATGGCCGTGCCCATGTGGATGATGGCCGACATCGACCATGGCGACGTCACCTCCGCCAATCCCGACGACTACGAGCCTTATGCCTGGGCACGCGCCGTGCCGAAGGTCTCGCCGATCATCCACATCAAGCAGAGCCTGATGGACAAGGGCGGCCACCGACCGTTCACCGCCGAGTTCAACGCCCGCGGCCGCATCCAGCCGGAGCCGCTGCTGGCGGCCTTCGCCGAGGGCGGGGCGGTCGACAACGAAATCTGCCTGGAGCTTTCCTTCAAGGAGCGCGAACCGAACGACCGGCAGGTGATCGCGCAGATCGCCGAGAGCGTCGCCTTCTGGGCGCCGCACATCGATACCGGTGCATCTGCGCTCAAGCCGGGCTGACCGCCGCAGAGCCGCTTGCTAGAACCGGATCCCGGGACCGGTTTCGGGCCGCAGAGCAGGACAGGATACCGCCGATGACCGACAACGAAGACTCCCTCGCCGTCCGCGCCGCATGGCTGCACTATGTCGGCGGCTTCACCCAGTCCGCCGTCGCCAAGCGGCTCGGCATTCCCTCGGTGAAGGCGCACCGGCTGATCGCGCGCGCGGTCGCCGAAGGCGTGGTGAAGGTCAGCATCGACGGCGACATCGCCGAATGCGTCAACCTGGAAGTGGCGCTTTCCGGGCGCTACGGCCTCGACTATTGCGAGGTCGCGCCCGATATCGACGATGACGGGCTGGCGCTGACGACGCTCGGCCATGCCGGCGCGGATTTCCTCCGGCGCGAGATCGAGCATGGGGACGCCGCCGTCATCGGCCTCGGCCACGGCCGCACGCTCTCGGCCGCCGTGCACCACCTGCCCCGCGTCAGCGCCGGCGGCACGCGCTTCGTGTCCCTGCTCGGCGGTCTCACCCGCAACTATGCGGCCAACCCCTACGACGTCATGCATCGCCTCGCGGCCAAGACCGGCTCGCAGGCCTATGTGATGCCCGTCCCCTTCTTCGCCAATACGGAGGAGGACCGCGAGGTGCTGCTCTCCCAGCGCGGCGTCAGCGAGGTGTTCGACCTTGCCCGCAACGCCGACCTGAAGATCGTCGGCATCGGCACCGTCGACAACCAGGCCCATCTCGTCACCTCCGGCATGCTGCATCCCGAGGAACTGGAGGAGATCGCGGCGCTCGGCGGCGTCGGCGAGTTGCTCGGCCATTTCTTCGACGGCAAGGGCCGCATCCTCGAGACGTCGGTGACGGCCCGCACGCTCGCCACCTCCTTCCGCGAGACCGGCGGCGACCGGGTCGTCGCGATCGCCGGCGGCCCGGTCAAGACCGAAGCCATACGCGCCGTGCTGCACAGCCACCGGCTGCACGGCCTGATCACCGACGAACGGACCGCCCGGCTATTGCTGGAAAGCTCGACCTAAAAATCACAAAATAACATTATTTTCGTTATATTTTGGAAAAAATGATGTTATGTAACATCCAAAGCACGGGAAGGAGGATATGGTGAAGCGGGAAGAGCGCAGGCAGGAGATCATCAATCTTCTCGTCGAGAGCCGGGCCGTCGAGCTGGACGACATCGCCGCGCGCTTCGGCGTCTCCCGGATGACCGTTCACCGCGACCTCGACGAGCTGGAGCGGGCCGGCGTCCTGCGCAAGGTGCGCGGCGGCGCGACCATCGATGCCGGCACCCAGTTCGAGAGCGACTTCCGCTTCCGCGAACGGCAGGAGGCCGACGTGAAGCGCGCGCTCGCCGAGACCGCCGCCGCGCTGGTGGAGCCGGGCATGACCGTGATGATCAACGACGGCTCGATGGCCGCGATGCTCGGCGACGTGCTTGCGGAAACCCGGAAGCCGATCACCCTCGTCACCAACAACGCCGCGATCATGGAGCGCGCCAAGGGCCTTTCCGGCGTGACGCTGATCACGCTCGGCGGCGTCTATTCCGTGCGGTTCAACGCCTATTTCGGCATCGTCACGGAGGAGGCGCTGGCGCGCCTGCGCGCCGATATCGCCTTCATCTCCGCCCCGGCCGCCACCGGCCGCCTCGCCTATCACATGGACGAGGCCGTGGTGCGCAGCAAGCGGGCGATGATGCGCGCGAGCAGCCAGACCTGCCTGCTGATCAACAACCGCCGCTTCGGCCATACGGCGCTGCATGTGCTGGCCGACCTTTCCGAGTTCGATACCGTCATCTCGGACAAACCCCTGCCCCACGACACCGCCGCCGAGCTTGGCGACAGGACCGTGGTGCGCATCGCCAAGGAGACGACGACATGAGCCAGGGCCGCAATGTGTGGGTCGGCACGAGCTGGAAGATGAACAAGACGCTGGCCGAGGCGAAGACCTTCGCCGAGGGCCTGAAGGCTGCCGACGGCGGCCGCCATTCCCGCATCCAGCGCTTCGTCATCCCGCCCTTCACCGCCGTGCGCGAGGTCAAGACGATGCTGGCCGGCACCTCCGTCAAGGTGGGGGCGCAGAACATGCACTGGGCCGACGAGGGCGCCTGGACCGGCGAGGTCTCGCCGCTCATGCTGAAGGACTGCGGCCTCGACCTCGTCGAACTCGGCCATTCCGAACGGCGCGAGCATTTCGGCGAAACGGACGAGACGGTCGGCCTCAAGACCGAGGCCGCCGTGCGCCACGGCCTCGTGCCTCTGATCTGCATCGGTGAAACGCTGGCCGACCGCGAGAGCGGCCGCGCAGCCGACGTGCTGGCGCGGCAGGTTCGCGGCGCGCTCGGCCGGCTGGAGGGCGCGCAGAAACAGGCCCCGGTCCTGCTCGCCTACGAGCCGGTCTGGGCGATCGGCGAGAAGGGCATTCCGGCGAGCGCGGACTATGCGGACGCCCGCCATGCCGAAATCGCCGAGGTGGCGCGCGGCCTTCTCGGCCGACCCGTCCCCTGCCTCTACGGCGGTTCGGTCAACCCGCAGAACTGCGCGGAACTGATCGCCTGCCCGCACATCGACGGGCTGTTCATCGGCCGCTCGGCCTGGAAGGTCGAGGGCTATCTCGACATCCTGGCGCGCGTGGCCGCCACCATCTGAAAAGGAGCACTCCCATGAAACTCGCTATTGCCGGCGACAGCGCGGGCGAAGGCCTCGCCAAGATCCTCGCCGATCACCTGAAGGCCAACCACGACGTATCCGAGATCTCGCGCACGGACGCCGGCCCGGACGCCTTTTACGCAAACCTTTCCGACCGCGTCGCCTCGGCCGTCATCGCCGGCGAATACGACCGCGCGATCCTCGTCTGCGGCACCGGCATCGGCGTCTGCATCTCGGCCAACAAGGTGCCGGGCATCCGCGCCGCGCTGACCCACGACACCTATTCGGCCGAGCGCGCCGCACTGTCCAACAACGCCCAGATCATCACCATGGGCGCCCGCGTCATCGGCCCGGAACTGGCCAAGGCCATCGCCGACGCCTATCTCGCCCAGACCTTCGACGAAAACGGCCGCTCGGCCGGCAATGTCGAGGCGATCGACGCGGTCGGCGCGAAGTATCAGACAAAATAAGGAGCACGCCGGGCGCGACCCGCCCGGCGTTCCCCTCTCGCAGAGGCATTGCCCCGAATGGACGGGGCCGGCGGGTGCGCTATAGTCGCCCGACGTTCTGTGAAGAGGCTCAGCATGACCAAGGACAGCGCCGGCATCGCAGCTCCCGCAGCGCCCGGCGGGATTGAGGAGCGCCGGCTGCGCCGGTATCTGGCCACCATGGCGGACGCCCTCAGCGGATCGCCGCTGCGCCGGCCGCTCATCCTGCTTGCGGCAGGCATCTTTGCGGTCATCCTCGCCACGGCCTACGGGCAGATCGTCCTCAATGGGTGGAACAAGCCGTTCTACGACGCGCTGCAACGGCGCGACATGCCGGCCTTCCTCGCCCAGCTCCTCGTCTTCCTCAAGATCGCCGGGGCGCTGCTCGCCCTCAACGTCGCGCAGCTCTGGCTCAACCAGACGCTACACCTGAGACTGCGGGAAGCGCTGACGCGCGACATGATCGACGAATGGCTCGTCCCCGGGCGCGCCTTCCGCGTGGCGCGGCAGGGGCAGATCGGCGTCAATCCCGACCAGCGGCTGCACGAGGACACGCACCATCTGTGCGATCTTTCGGTCGATCTCGGCGTCGGCCTGCTCCAGGCGAGCGTGCTGCTCGCCAGCTTCGTCGGCGTGCTCTGGGCGCTGTCGTCGGGCTTCGTCTTCCACCTGTGGGGCGAGGCCTTCCAGATTCCGGGCTACATGGTCTGGGCGGCAATCCTCTATTCGGGCACGGCCTCCTGGCTGAGCTGGATGGTCGGCCGCCCGCTGATCGCCCTCAACGGCGAGCGCTACGCGCGGGAGGCGGACCTGCGCTACTCGCTCGTGCGGGTGAACGAGCAGATCGACGCGATCTCCGTGTCCTCCGGCGAGGCCGACGAGGCCCGGCGGCTCCAGCTCGACCTTGCCGCCGTCATCGCCGCCGCGCGCCGCATCGTCTCGGCCACGGTGCGCCTCGCCTGGGTTACCTCCGGCTACGGCTGGGTGACCATCGTCGCGCCCATCGTCATCGCCGCGCCGGTCTATTTCGGCGGCGACATGACCTTCGGCGGGCTGATGATGGCCGTCGGCGCCTTCAACCAGTTCCATGCCTCGCTGCGCTGGTTCGTCGACAATATCGGCGCCATCGCGGACTGGCGGGCGACGCTGCGCCGGGTCGCCGCCTTCCGGCTCGCGCTCCTCGATGCCGAGAAAGCCGACGACGCGGCAAGCCGCGTCACCCTTGCCCACTCGCCCGAGCCGGCCATCGTGCTCGACGGCCTGGAAATGGAGACGCCCACCGGCGCGGTGCGCCTGTCTGAGCCACTGGTTACGGTCCACCCCGGCGAGCGCGTGCTGGTCACGGGCGCGATGGGGGCCGGCAAGACGCTGCTGACGCATACGCTCGCCGGCCTGTGGTGCCGCGGCAGGGGCACGGTGCGCCTGCCGGAGGACGGCGGCATGGCCTTCCTCGTGCGCGATCCCTACCTGCCGTCCGGCACGCTGCGCGCCGCCCTCAGCTACCCGCGCGATGCCGACGCCTATCCGGCCGGCGAGATCGGCGATTGCCTGCGGCGGGTGGGGCTGGAGCGCCTCATCCCGTCGCTCGACCGCAGCGCCCGTTGGGAGCACGAATTCGGCAATAACGAGCGGCGGATGCTGAGCCTCGCGCAACTCCTGCTGCACCGCCCGCGCTGGATCGTGATCGACGACGTGGACGATCTGCTTACAGGCAACGGCCGCACGAGGGTCGCGTCCCTGCTGCGCAGCGATCTGGCGGAAGCGGCGATCCTCGGCATGGGAACCGGGGAGGACCGGACCGGCCTCTTCACGCACACCCTTCGCCTGGTGCCCGTTCAGGCCGACGGCGCGGGCGGGCGGACCGTTTCGTCGACATCGCGCCTGTAGGCCTGCGCGGCCAGCATGAGCGCACGCGACTGCGCCGGATAGGTGTGCACCACCTCGGCCAGCGCCGCCATGCCGATGCCGGTGCTCATGACGACGGCCATCTCGTTGATCAGTTCGCTGGCCCGCGAGGCGACGATGGTCGCGCCGAGGATACGGTCGGTGCCCTCGGCGACGTGGATCTTGACGAAGCCGGTCTCCTGCCCGTCCGTGATGGCGCGGTCGACGTCGCTCAGCATCACGGTATAGCTCTTGATGGGGATGGAGCGCCTGCGGGCCTCCCAGACCTGAAGGCCGATATGAGCGATCTCCGGGTCGCAGAAGGTGCACCAGGGAATGGCGGCCCCATCGTGCCGCAGGCCGGCCTGCTGCAGCGCGTTGCGCACCGCCATGCGCGCCGAGGCCTCGGCGGCATTGGTGAATTTCAGCGGCAGGCACACATCGCCGGCGGCATGGATATCCGGGTTCGTGCTGCACAGGAAATCGTCCACGACAATGCCCCGGTCCGCCTCGAAGGCGACGCCCGCCGCCGCGAGATCGAGGCCCTCGACATTGGGCACCCGCCCCGTGGAGACAAGGATCTCGTCGGCCGAAATCTCGCCGCGCACCCCGTTGTTGAAGGTCTCCAGGATCCTCGCATCCCCCTCCCGCCGCACCCCGGTGACGACGGTGTTCAGGCGGATGTCCATGCCGTCGCGGGCCATCGCCCAGGACAGGATCTCGGCGGCGTCGCGCTCCTCGCGAGGCAGGAACTTGGGATCGTTCTGCACGATCGTCACATGCGCGCCGAGCCGGCAGAAGGCCTGTCCCAGTTCGCAGCCGAGCGGCCCGCCGCCCATCACCGCCAGACGCTTCGGCAGCGACGGCATGTCGAAGACGGTGGCGCTCGTACGGTAGCCGGCCTGTTCGAGGCCCGGAATATCCGGGATACACGGCCGTGCCCCGGTGGCGACGAGCGCCTTGCGGAAGGAAAGCCGCACATCGCCGACCGCGAGACCATGCGCGCCGGCGAAGCGAACGGCGCCGAAGAAGAGATCGACGCCGAGCGCGGCAAGCTCATGTGCCGAATGGTAGACCGCGACACGCGCGCGGATCCAGCGCATGCGCGCCATCGTTGCGCCGAAATCGAGCGGGCGCTCCTCCGGCAGCGGTGCGCCGAAGGCGTCGGCCTCGCGCATGCCGTCCTGCACCTGCGCGGTGCGGATCAGCGCCTTCGAGGGTACGGAACCGGCATTCAGCGAGTTTCCGCCAAGGTTCGCGCGCTCCACCAGCGCGACGGAAAAGCCGCGCCGCGCCGCCCATTCGGCCGCCTCCAGCCCCGCCGGCCCCGCGCCGACGACCACGATGTCGTAGAGGGCCTTGGGCACCGGCGCGCGCCAGTCCGGCGGGCGCACGCGTCTGAGGAAAAGCGCCTCGTCGTCGGATTCGAATGCCGTCTCGCGCCGCCGCATCTATAGCCACCCGCCCTCGAACCCGGCGCGGGCAAGCCCGTCGCGCACATAGCCGCACTCGCGGACGATCCGCCAGATCAGCCCGCTGCGATGATTTTCCAGCGACATGGCGAGAAGGCCCTGGTCCAGCCCGTACCATCCCTCCGACAGCCAGCCCCCCGCCTCTCCCGGCAGCGTCGGGTTAAAGCCGCTGGAGAAGCGGCCCTGCGGGCATACCTGCGGATAGCGCGCGAGCAGGTGGCGCGTGCCGGCAAGCGCCGCCTCGGGCGTGAAGGGGAGCGTGGCGAGCATCGCCCAGGGCGAAAGCGTGCCGTCGTCCGGCCCGTAGGGCACGCCCCGCGACATGTAGCCGTAGAAGCGCCGGTCCCGCCCGCTCTGGCGCAGCGCCGCGACCGAAGGCCCGTCCCCCGCCGTCACGCCCCAGCAATCGCGGCCATAGGCCTCGAAGCCATGGGGATTACGCTCGCCGTATTCGCGGTGGATGGCGACGGCGTTTTTCGTGTTCTCGAAATAGTCGCTGCCCTTCTCGCGCATGAAGGCATCGCGGATGCCGCGGAAATCGATCCACGCATGGGAGAAGAGATGGGTGAAGAGCGGGCCGGAATAGAGCACGTTCCGGCCCAGAAGATTCTCCCACTGGTAGGTCAGGCTCCAGGTCCCGTAGCAGCCCGCCGTCAGCGGAAAGGTCGGCGATCCCAGCCCGAGGACATAGAGGATCAGCGCCTCGTTGTAGCCCTCCCAGCCATAGTGGAGGAAGCCGCATTCCGGCTTCCAGCCCTGCGAGAGGCCGTCGGTGCCGTTCTGCGCCCAGCGCCAGTCGACGCGGCGATAGAGCGCGTCGGCATGGTCGCGGATCGCACGCTCATCGCCGCCGCCGTCGAAATAGCCGGCCGCCACCAGCACGCCCGCCATCAGCAGCGCCGTGTCGATCAGCGACAGCTCGCATTGCCAGACGCGCCGGCCCGTCCGCATGTCGAGGAAATGATAGAAGAAGCCGCGGTGGCCCATGGCGTCGCCCGCCTCGCCCTGGACGCCGCCATGCAGGAAGCGCAGCACCTTCAGCGTGCGCGCCGCGGCCTCGGCGCGCGGCATCCAGCCGTTCAGCACCGCCACGGGATAGGCCGACAGGGCAAAGCCCACCACGGCGATGCTGGAGGGCGAGCCGGGCCGCGACGTATCCGCGACGAGGCCGGTCTCCTCATCCGCATAGTCGACCAGATAGGAGAAGGCGGCCCGCTGCAGCCGCAGGATCAGCGCCTCATCCGAAAGTTGCCCCAAGCCGTCCATGGACCCGCCCTGAGAATGCCGGAACGCCGGCCCCGCCCATGCACCATAGCAACGACGCATCTGCCTTGCTACGGATCGAAAAGAATGCTTCGCGCCGCCCTCAGAACGCCCACGGCGAGATGAGGTCGAGGCCCGTCGTCTCGAAATCCTTGCGATTGCGGGTCGCGAGGCGGCCGCCGTTTATGCGGGCGATCGCCGCGATCATGCCGTCGGGAGCGGACATGGGCCTGCCCTTGCGCGCCGCCTCGCCCATGATGTCGCCATAGGCCATCGCGGCCTCCTCGGTGAAGCCGAAGAGGCGATCCGCGAAGCGGCGGCGCCAGTCCAGCAAGCCCTGCTCAAGCCTGTCGGCCCGCTGATCCGGCCTTACCTTCTGGATCCCGAAGGCGATTTCCGCAATGGTCACCGTGGGCAGCGCCAGTTCCGCATCGAACCGCACGAGCCAGGCGATCACAGCCTCGTCGGGCGTCCGCTTCAGCGTTTCGGACACGACATTGGTATCGAGGAAAATCAAAGGTCGAGGCCCCGATGCGGATGACGGCTGTCCCGGATCACGGCATCGAGATCGATATCCGTCCCCGCGTCAGCGCTGAGGCGCGCATAGAAGCGCGCGGCCGGCTCGCGGCCAGCCTCGCGGATCTCATAGGATTCCAGCGCGCGCTCGACCACCTCGGCAATCGAGCGGTTCTCGCGGCGAGCCAGCCTGTGCGCCAGATCGCGCGCCTTGGAACTGCGGACGGAAAGTTGCGGTGCGGCCATGCGCGTCTCCTTTGACGCCAATATAAGATACCGCAAAGCTGCCATCAAGATGGCAGATGACGGCTGGCCATCCGGGTCGCGTAGCAAACGCAGGGGCGCGGAAGCTTCACGGGCAATCTACCCTGAGTATCAAGCGCAGAAAGATTGCACGCCTTGATTTCCGGCTGATGTTGCAGGACAATCCCGCTGCTTGGGGAGGACAGAACATGCCAGCAGCAAACGCCACGCTATACGCCTGGGTCGTTCCGGCATTCGTGACCGGATCGCCCGTCGATCATACCTGGGTGACGAGTTTCGACAACAGGCGCTCCCGCTATCCGAAGATCGCCGATGTCGTCGCAGCGAAGGAATCCTGCTGGTTCTGCTGGGGCAGCTACCACCCCGCAGGCGCGATCCCCGGCAATCCCGACGGGGCGCTCGGCTCGCGCAGCGCAAGCCTTTCCCTCGCCTCATGCCTGGTCACGCCCAATGCGGATTCGCGCACGGTCGCCGGAGCGCGCGGCACGATCTTCAAATACGGCCTCGACGGCGTTTGCCATCAACTTGCCAATCAGGTCCTCTATGCTACCGGTACAGGCAGGACCCAGCCGATGACGGTGCAGGGTGCGCGCGGCTACATGGCCAGCACCTTCGTCTACGGGACTTACGGACTACAGCATTCGGCCTGGGCGGCGAAGATCGCAAGCTGCGGCGCCGCGACGAAAGCGTTCCCTCCGTCCGGCGTGTGGACCGGCGCCGGCGGGGGACTAAGCCCCGGCGGCGGGGATGGAGATGCACCCATGGACGAACCAGACGACTTCACACGGCGGGCGAGCGAGGTCCTCGCAAACGAGCCGGAAACGCTGAGCCGGCTGCTCGCGCTCAAGGGCGAGGTGCAGATGTACGCCGCCCAGCGCATGCCGACCTCGCTTGCGCCGCCGGCGGACTTCCTGAACGCGAGAAACCAGCAACTCATCGATGAAGCCGGCCGCCTTCTCGGCGACGACAGCTTCGAGAAGATCTTCGGCTTCAGGAAAGACGAGCGGATAAACCTCGTCGATCCGACGCTCTACTCCATCGAGGAGTGAGCCGCTTCGGGCACAGAGGCTTCGTGATCGCCGAAAGTGCTGCGGCGGCGATCACGATGCGGAGCGGCTGCGCGCGACCCAGGCCGCGCCTTCCCGCTGGTGCAGGAAGCCGTTCGAGAGGCGCGCGGCCGGATAGGCCGCCGCAAGCCCCGTAACCGCCTCCTCGCCGTCGATCCTGCCGTCGAGCGCCGCGCGGTAGAGGGCGGCGACGCGCACCATGTCGCAATCCTGTGGGGAGAGCCGGACGCGGGCAAGGCCCGCCTCCACCAGCGGCGCGAGATCGTCCGCCAGCGCGACGCAGGTGCTGGACATGGTCTGCACACCGTTGAGGACGAGGAAGGACTGGCGGTCGAGCGTGCGCAGCGGCAGGCCGTCCGGGTCCTCGCCGCAGATGAACTGGCAATTGTCCTTGGTCAGCCCCTTGGAGCGGGCATGGGCACAGCGCGCGGAAATGGCGAGCGGCATGCGGCCGAAGGCGAAAAGCTCGAAGGAGAAGCCGGGCATGGAGCGCAGCATCTCGAGGATCGAGGTGGACGGCAGCTCCGGCGGCAGGCAGATATTGTCCGCCCCGCGCGCGGCGAGCGTGCGCGCCGTCGCGGCGTTGTAGACATTGACCAGCGGGCCGATGGAATGCGGCTTACCCTTCAGGAGGCCGAGCGCCGACAGGTCGTTCGCCTCGACGGGATGGGCGCTGTCGCGCACGAGGTCGCGCACATGCCGGCTCTCGCGCTCCAGCGTCACCATGGCGAGCGTGGAGAGCGTCACGGCCTTGCCGGCCGCCTCCAGCCGCTCGATGACCTCGGCCACATGCGGCTCGCTGAAATGCTGCCGCTTGGAACAGACCGTCTCGCCGAGCGTCACATGCTCGATATCCGCCTCGTCGGCGATGCGGAAATAGAAATCCCGCCACTTCGGCCCGTCCCAGAGATAATAGACCGGCCCCAGGCTCAGGGCGGCGCGCCTTTTCTCACTCATGTCGTCTCCTATCGCCAGCGCTTGTCATAGGCGCCGGCGGTGGTGCGCTGCCCCTCGCTCATCGCCCGCAGGCGGGAGACGAGGACGGCGCGCTCGGCGGGGGTGGCGGCGAGCGCCTTCTTGAGGGAGGACACCACCTCGGCGACATAGGCCTTGCCGCGCTGGCGCCCCTCGATCTTCAGCGCCGAGACGCCGGCGGCCCGCAGCGCGTCGATCTCGTCGATCACATCGAGCGAGACCGGGTCCTCGAAGGCGTAGCCTTCCGCGCCGCCGACATCGAAGCGGCCCTTGCAGAGCGTCGGATAGCCGGACGCCTCACCGGGGCCGAAGCGGTTGATCGTGTAGGCCCCGAGTTCGGAGACCAGCGCGCCGCCCTCCTCGCGGTAACGCACATGGCTTGCCGGCGAACAGACGCCGTTCATGTTGGGCGACTTGCCGGTGGCGTAGGAGGAGAGCGAACAGCGCCCTTCCGCCATGACGCACAGCCCACCGAAGGCGAAGACCTCCACCTCGCAATTCACCTGCCGCGTCAGCCGGGCGATGTCCTGCACCGTCAGCACGCGCGGCAACACCACGCGCTTCGCGCCGAAGGCCTCGATCAGGAAGCGGATGGCGTCGGCGTTCGAGGCGGACGCCTGCACCGAGACGTGCAGGCGCTGCTCGGGATATTTCTCCGCGACATAGGCCATCAGGCCGAAATCGGCGAGGATCAGCGCATCGGCCCCGAGCGCAACCGCGTCGTCCGCCGCGCGATACCACAGCGCCTCGTCGCCCGCGCGCATGAAAGTGTTAAGCGCGACGAAGGTGAGGACGCGCTTGGCGCGGGCAAGCGCGATGGACTGGCGCAGCTCCTCGCGGCTGAAATTCAGGCCCGGGAAATTACGGGCGTTGGTCTCGTCGCGGAAGCCGCAATAGACGGCGTCCGCGCCGGCTTCAACCGCCTCGCGGAAGGCGGCCGGCGTGCCGGCGGGGCAGATCAGTTCCATGTCGCATCCCTTCCTTCGAGCGCGCGGGCGCGGATATGGCGCGCGGCCCCCGCCACGAGCGGGGAAAGCGGGCCGGCCAGCGCGCCGATCTCGCGCGGCAGGTCGATGGCGCTGTCATCGAGCGCGTTGCGCAGCGCCAGCATCGCCTCCATGTCGCCGGTGACGGAAAGATCGCGCGAGAAGAACAGCGCGTCCGCATCGCAGCGCCCCTCGAGCAGGCCGAGCAGCAGCACCAGCGGCCCCTCGATGCGTGCATCGGCGAGCGGCGGCTTGCCGCGCGTGACGGACAGCGCCCCCCGCGCCGGCACGACGAGGAAATGCAGCGGCAGATCGGCGGGCGAGAAACAGTAGCGGGTCAGCCGATAGTCGCCGAGCCGCTCGAAAAGGTCGGGATGGGCCTTCAGGACACCGGCGAAAATGGTGCGCGCCACGCGCTCGATGAGCCAGAGCGGGACGATCTCGACGGGTCGCGCAAGGAGCGGAGGAAGGGATTGCATGCGGCGGGACCCCGGCAAGGACAAATGGCGAAACGAATGGGCGGAACCTAGGCAGCGCCGCGCCGTACGAGTTTGCGCCAGCACAAAGACCGGGACGTTTTTCCCCGGCAAGGGTTCGCCATGAAAGCCGATGCCTCCCTTCCCCGCCGCTATGACAGCCTTCAGGATTTCGTTGCCCTGCTCGAACAGCGGGCGCGGCTGAAGCGCATCCGCGAGCCGGTCTCGCTGGTGCACGAGGTCACGGAGATCCATCGCCGGGTGCTGGCGCAGGAGGGGCCGGCGCTGCTCTTCGAGCGGCCGGTCGATGCCGAAGGCAACGTCCAGCCGATACCGCTCCTTGCCAATCTCTTCGGTACGCGCGAGCGGATCGAATTGGGCCTCGGGCTGGAGACCGGCGGCCTGCCGCGCCTTGCGGGCTTCCTCGCGGACCTGCGCGATCCGAAGCCGCCGCGCTCGATGCGCGAGGCCTGGCAAAAGCTGCCGCATCTCAAGGCGGCGCTGGCGATGCGCCCGCGCGACATTGCCCGCCCGCCCTGCCAGCACACCGTCTGGCGCGGCGAGGCCATCGATCTTTCCCGCCTGCCGGTCCAGACCTGCTGGCCGGGTGAACCCGCCCCGCTCGTCACCTGGCCGCTGGTGATCACCACCGCGCCGGACGATCCGACCGACATCAATGTCGGCATCTATCGCATGCAGGTGCTCGGCCGGGACCGGCTGATCATGCGCTGGCTCGCCCATCGCGGCGGGGCGCGCCACCACCGGCTCTGGCAGGCGCGCGGGCGCGACATGCCCGTCGCCGTCGTCATCGGCGCCGATCCCGCCACGATCCTTTCCGCCGTCATGCCGCTGCCCGACGGCATGAGCGAGCTGGCCTTCGCCGGCGTTCTGGGTGGCAGGCGACAAGGGATCGCCGAGGCTCTCACCGTTCCCCTCCCCATTCCCGCCGGCGCGGAAATCGTGCTCGAAGGCACCGTCAGCGCCACCGCGACCGCCGAGGAAGGCCCCTATGGCGACCATACGGGCTACTACAATTCCGTCGAGGCCTTTCCGGTGATGACGCTTTCGGCGATCACCATGCGGAAGAACCCGCTCTACCTTTCCACCTATACCGGCCGCCCGCCGGACGAGCCGTCCCGGCTGGGCGAGGCGATGAACGACCTCTTCGTGCCGCTGGTGAAGCGCCAGTTCCCGGAAATCCGCGATCTCTGGCTACCGCCGGAGGCCTGCTCCTACCGCGCCATGGTCGTTTCCATCGACAAGCGCTATCCGGGCCAGGCGCGCAGGGTGATGATGGGCCTATGGTCCATGCTGCCGCAGTTCAGCTACACCAAGCTGATCATCGCCGTGGACGGCGATATCGACGTCAGGAGCTGGCCGGATGTCATGTGGGCGCTCTCCACCCGCTTCGACGCCGGCCGCGATCTCATGGTCGTCGACAATACGCCCATCGACTATCTCGACTTCGCCTCGCCGAAATCCGGCCTCGGCGGCAAGCTCGGCCTCGACGCCACCAACAAGATCGGCACGGAGACCGACCGCGAATGGGGCCGGCCGCTCGCCATGGCGCCCGAGGTCGCCGCACGGGTGGACGGATTGTGGCACACGCTCGGACTTGAGGAGACCGTCGCGTGACGGCGGCGGGGTTTAGAGGACGATGACGCGGGCGCCGTTGCGCACGGTGCCGAAGAGTTCCAGAACATGCTCGTTCAGCATGCGGATGCAGCCGGAGGACGCCGCGTTGCCGATGCTCCACGGCTCGTTGGTGCCGTGGATGCGGAAGAGCGTGTCGCGGCCGTCGCGATAGAGGTAGAGCGCCCGCGCGCCGAGCGGATTCTGTGGGCCGCCGGCCACGCGCTGCGGCAGGTCGGGGTTGCGCCGGCGCATGTTGGCGGTCGGGGTCCAGCTCGGCCACCGCGCCATCCGCCCGACGACCGCCTCGCCGCTCCAGCGCTGCCCGTCGCGGCCGACCGCGATCCCGAACCGGATCGCCCTGCCGCCGCCCTCGATGTAATAGAGGAAGCGTTCGCGCTTGTTGATGAGAATGGTTCCGGCCGCTTCCCGGCCCGTATAGGCGACCGACTGGCGGTGGAACTGTACGGGAATCAGCGACTTGTCCACGAGGGGAATATCGAAGGGCTGGTCGGGAATCCGGCCGATATACCAGTTCCTCCGGGCGGCGTCTGCCCCAGGGGCCAGCGCCAGGAGCGATGCCGCCCCCAGGATGATGGAGCGCCTGCTGAACAAATGTCCCATGAAATCCCTCAACCGGTCGCCGCTGGCCACCCGTGCCAAACCCGGCGTCTTCGAACCCTGAGTCGCGACGTTGCCCCGATCCCCTTTGCAAAGTCAACCGGCGGCTGCGGCAGGATACTGCCGGAGGGCACAGCCGGGCCGGCAGGCTGCCACCTACTCGGTGGCCGGTGCGGCCAACGCCTCGGCGACCGCGATCCGCGCCATGGCGAGCGCGGCATCCCGCGTGCTTGCCGCGGCGATGAAGCGCCCGTTGTGGCAGAAGGTTGCGCCCGCGACGCCGCAGGCCGACGCCAGGGCCTCGCCCGTCAGGCCGGCCCAGGCCGCCGGCAGGTCGGCGCGCAGTTCGAAGCCGTCGCCCGAACGCCGGATGCCGGTGAGGCACCAGTCGGTCTCGCGCGGATGGACGACGAACAGGAGATGGTCGGCCCCCGCCTTCACGATCGCCGGCCGGAAGGGCATCCCCATCGGCAGTTCCAGCACGCGCCCGTCGCCGGCCGCCGTGATCGCCTGCAGCACGATCGATTCCGCGCGCAGCTTCGCCGCATCCTGCCGGATCGAAGCCTCGACGAGACTGCGGGCGATGGCGAGCGCATCGTGGAAGGCCCGGTCGTCGGCATCCGGTCCCCTGTCGTCGAAGACGGGCTTCAGGGTTTCCAGGAGAACCGGCAGCGTCAGCTTGCCGAGGATGCCGGCGACGGACGGGCTGACGGCGCCGTTGTCCATCAGGTCGACCGGCAGCACGAACCCCTTGTCGAAGCCGGCATGGAGGGCCTCGATATCCGACGGAGGAATGCCGCAGGCGCTCAGGTAATCCCGCCCGAACTGCCGCCAGACCAGCCCGAAGGAGCTGAACGGCTGCCCGTCGTCGCGCAGCGGCGCGCCGCGCTGGTGGTGGTCGAAGATGCCCGCGGCCGGATCATAGGCCCCGCCGACATCGTAGATGATCCTGTCGCCTGCCGGCGTGATCCATTCCGGCGCGCGGCTGCGCACGATCCGGGCGGCGGGAAACAGGCGCGTGAGGATCACGCTGGACAGCAGCTCATCCGCATGGAAGCCGCCGGAATGGGTTACGAGGAAGTCCGGGGCCATGCTGCTCAACCTGTCGACGGGTTTGTGTTCGCGATCCTTCAGGTCGAATAGCGATTGGCGCGCCGGGTTTCAAGGCCGCGAACGGTCGTCAGAGCTTGACGACCGTCTTGCGGGCCAGCAGCCCCTGCGGCGCGAAGAGCAGCACGGCGATGACGAGGAGGATTGTGAAGGCATCGCGGTAGCTGAGCAGGCTCTCCGGCAGGTAGGCTTGCAGGAAAACTTCGATGAAGCCGAGCAGGAAGCCGCCGGCGACCGCGCCGGACAAGCTGCCGAGACCGCCGATGATCGCGGCGATGAAGGCCTTCAGCACCGGCAGGAAGCCCATCAGCGGATCGACGCTGCCGCGCTGCGCCACCCACAGGATGCCGGCGACGCCCGCCAGAAGGCCGGAGATGGCAAAAGCCGTGGCTACGACGGCATTGGCGCGGATGCCCATCAGGCGCACAATGGCGAAGTCCTCGGAGGCCGCGCGCATGGCGCGGCCGAGCACGGTCGTGCGCAGAAAGAGGTTGAGGCCGGCCAGCATGATGACGGTGACGAGGATGGAGATGGCCTGGATGACGCCGATATGGAGGCCGCCGATCTCCAGCGTGCCGGAAAGGCTCATCGGCATCGGCACCGGCTGCGGGCGGGCCGAGATGAAGTTCTGGAAAAGCACGCGCAGGATGGCGCTGACGGCGAAGCTCGTCAGGAGCAGCGTCGTGCCGCTCGCCCCGCGCACCGGGCGGAAGGCCGTGCGCTCCATCAGCAGCACCAGCGCGATGCCGACAGCAAGCGCCGCGACGACGGCAAGACCGAAGGGCATGCCGAAAAGCAGCGCGAAGCAGAGGCCGTAGCCTGTCGCCGTCATCAGTTCGCCATGGGCGAAATTGATGAGGCCCATGATCGAGAAGACCACGGCAAGACCGAGCGCCAGCAGCGCATAGGTGCCGCCGAGGCTGAGCGCGTTGACGAGCTGTTGCAGGAACATGTCCATGGATCGTTTTCCTTCTCGCCGGTCACGCGCCCAGATAGGCGCCCTGGATTTCAGTGGAATTGCGCAGGTCCGCCGCCGGGCCGGACAGCACGATGCGGCCGTTCGCCATGACATAGCCGGCGTCGGCGATCTCCAGCGAAAGCGAGACGTTCTGCTCGACGAGCAGGATCGTCAGGCCCCGCTCGCGCAGGCCCGCGATCAACTCGAAGATCTGATCGACGATCTGCGGCGCAAGGCCGAGTGAAGGCTCGTCGAGCAACAGCAGGTCGGGCGAGGACATCATGGAGCGGGCGATCGCCAGCATCTGCTGCTCGCCGCCGGAGAGCGAGCCGGCCTTCTGGTGCAGCCTTTCCTTCAGGATCGGGAAGCGCGACAGCATGTCCTCGCGCACCGCGTCGATCCGGCCGCGCCCCTTGTGCATCGCCCCGCCGAGCAGCAGGTGCTCGTCCACCGTCAGCGTCGGGAAGATACGTCGGCCTTCCGGCGTCAGCGTCATGCCCATGCGCACGATCATTTCCGGCGGCAGCGCCGATATGTCCCGGCCGGCGAAGGTCACGCGCCCCGCCCGCTTGGCCGCAAGGCCGACGAGCGAATTGAGCGTCGAGCTCTTGCCCGCGCCGTTCGCACCGAGCAGGGTGACGATCTCGCCGCGTCGAACCTTGAGGTCGACGCCCTTCAGCGCCTCGACGGGCCCATAGGCGACCTTGAGGCCGCTGACCTCCAGCAAGGGGGTCTCATCGTGCTTGTCATGCGTCATCGGGAAAATCCTCGCCGCGGCACATCGCCCCGGCCACACAGCAGGAAGGAACGCCCTCCGGCTCTGCCGGAGGGCGTCGCTTGCAGATCACGGCGCGGGAACATCCGCAGCGGCCGGAACGCCCTGGCTGACCAGCGAGCGGTTGCCGCCTTCGATACGCACCAGCGAGACGGAACGCATCGGCATGCCCTGCGTGCCGGCATAGCTGATCTTGCCGGTCACGCCCTCTACATTTTCCAGTCCGGCGATGGCCTCGCGGATCGCCGTCGGCTCGACGCTGTCCGCCTTGGTAACGGCCGCCTCGATGACCTTGCCGAGATCGTAACCGTTGGCGATGTAGACGGTGTCCGGATCCTGGCCGAACTTGGCCTTGTACTTCTCGTTGAAGGCGGCGAGCGGGCTGCCCTCGGTGGCAAAGCCCGCCGTGGTGAAGACGACGCCGTCGACCAGCGGGCCGAGGCCGAAGGTGGTCGGGGAATCGATGCCGTCGCTGCCGAGGATCGGCACCGTGACGCCCGCGCCGCGAAGCTGGCGGATGAAGGCCGGGAAATCAGGCTCGTAGGCGGCGGTCATGATGACGTCCGGCGCCGGGTTCAACGCCTTGATCTTGGTGACCTCGGCGGAGAAGTCCTGCTGGCCCATGCTGTAGGTGCCTTCGCCGATCACCTCGCCGCCCTTGCCCTTGAAGCTGGTGGCGAAATATTCCGGCAGCTTCAGCGTATAGGCGGTGTCAGGCGACTTCAGCACATAGGCGGTCTTGAAGCCCTTGTCCTTGGCGTAGTTCGCCAGCACCGCGGCCTGCACGTTGTCGGCCGGGTAGTTGCCGAACATGTAGTCGCCGACGGCGAGCGGCATGGTCGGCGTCGTGGCGCAGAAGGAGAAGGCCGGAATCTGGGCGGCCTGCGTGATCTGGCCGGCGGCGATCGACGGGTCGGCATCGCAGGGCGTGATCAGGATCTTGATGCCCTCGTCGACCAGCTCCTGCGCGACGAGCGCGGTCTGGGCGGCGTCCGAGCGGGTGTCCTTGGCGACGAGCTTGATCGGGAACTTGCCGGCGATGCCCCCGGCCGCGTTGATCTCGTCCACCGCCATCTGCAGGCCCTTCAACGAAGGCTGGTCGTAGGGGGCGAGGCCGCCGGTCTGCGCGGTGGCAAGCCCGACCACAAGGTCCTCGGCAAGCGCCGGAAACGCGAGCGCGCCGAGCGCGGTGGACAGGAAAAGAACCTTCAGTGTCGTTTTCATTCTTCTGCTCCTCTGGTGATTATGCGGGCTTGCCGGCGGCGTGCGGATCGAAATCCGGCGCCCCGGCCTCGATGGCTGGCGGCGTATGCGGCGCGGCCGCGCGGCGGCGACCGATATAGGCTTCGATGACGGCGGGGTTCGCCTGGATCTCGGCGGGCGTGCCGATGGCGATCTGCTGGCCCTTGTTGAGCACCACGACGATGTCGCAGAGCCGCATGATGAGCTTCAGGTCGTGCTCCACGACGAGGAGACCCAGACGATGCCTGGTGCGGATGCGATCCAGCACGGTCATCAACTCCTGCGTCTCGGCCGGATTCATGCCGGCGGCCGGCTCGTCGAGCAGCAGGTAGCGCGGCTTCAACGCCAGCGCGCGGGCGATCTCCAGACGCCGCTGCGCGCCGTAGGAAAGCGTGCCGGCAAGCTGGCCGGCGACGTCGCCGAGGCCGACCTCGGCAAGCGCCGCGCGGGCAAGGTCCACCGGATCGCGGTCCTTTGCGACCGCGCTCGCGGCGACCGTGACATTCTCCAGCACCGTGAGATTCTTGAAGAGGCGGATGTTCTGGAAGGTACGGGCAAGGCCGGCGACCGGCACCTTGTAGACGGGCAGCGCGGCGACGTCCGCCCCGTCGATCGTCACCCGCCCCGTCGAGGGCGGCACGACGCCCGAGACGCTGTTGATGAGGGTGGACTTGCCCGCGCCGTTCGGGCCGATCAGGCCGGTGACCAGACCGGGGCGGATGTCGAAATTCGCATTCTCCAACGCGACGAGGCCGGCGAAGCGCTTGCCGACATTCTCGACGCGTAGCGTGCCAGCATCGGAAACCGGCGCTTCCACGGACGCGGCCGGCGCGGGCCTGGCGTCCTCCGCAGCAAGACGCTTGAGGAACGGCACCTGCTCGTCGATCTCGCGCACGCCGAGCAGCCCGTCCTGCAGCCGGTACATGACGAGGAGGATGGCAAGGCCGATACCGATATCGGTGAGCCCGAAGACCGTGGGCAGGGACAGGAAGCCGAGATCGACGCCGCCTTCGAGCTTTCGCAGGAACTCCACGATGACCATGATCACCGCCGCGCCGACGACCGCGCCGGAGACCGTGGTGATGCCGCCGAGGATCAGCATGGCGAGCAGCATGAAGGTGAAGTTGAAATAGAAATCCTTCGGCGAGAAGGCGCCGATGAAATGGGCGAAGAGCACGCCGGCCGCGCCGGAGAGGATCGCCCCCAGCACCCAGGCCAGAAAGCGGTGCAGGCGCACATTGACGCCGACAGCGGCCGAGGCGATCTCATCCTCCCGCGAGGCGCGCAGCTTCATGCCCGCCGCGCTGTCGCGATAGATGCGGGCGACGGCGACGGCAAGGATGGCGAAGGGCAGCGCAACCCAAAGGTTCACCGCGCGCGGAATACCGAAGAAGGTCTGGCTGCCGCGGGTAAAATCGCTGGAGGCGACCAGCACGACATGCACGATGACGAGGAAGCCGAGCGTGCAGATCGAGGCCGAGGAACCGCCGAGCCTTGCCACCGGAACGCCGATGGCGACCGCTACAAGCGCGACGACGACAAGCGCGACGATCAGCGCCGGCAGGAAGGGCATGCCCCAGCCCATCAGCCATTCAGGCAGGTGCGGCAGCGCCGTCTTCTGCACGATGGGATTGATCGTCAGAAGGCCCGAGGCATAGGCGCCGACGGCCATGAAGCCGACATTGCCGAAGGAGATGATGCCGGAATTGCCGCTGTAGACGCCGATGCCGATGACGGCGACGACATTGATCAGGAACAGCGTCACCAGCCGCTCCCCCGCCCCTGGAAAGAGACCGGCCGCCACAGCGGCGGCCACCACCAGGGGAAGCGCCGTCGCAACGATACCGACGACGGTTCCGCGCCTTATGCGCCCCATCAGCATTCTCCCGATTTACGACCCGTTTGCCGGGCCTGTTCCCGAACCAAACGTTAATCGAGAAAACGCATATGTCAATCTTGTTTCATTTTTTATTGTCTGCTAGCAAGAATGTAACAAAATTAAAATCGTGCCGCGACGCCGATCACGAGGGGAGGCAGGACAATGGCCATTCGAGACCGCCTGACCGACGGGGAGATCGCCTTCACCCGCGCCGAGCTGAAGATCGTGCGCCAGCTCCTGTCGAACTATCCGGCAGCCGGCCTCAACACGGTCGCGCATCTGGCCGCCGCCGCCGGCGTCAGCAACCCGACAGTCGTGCGCTTCGCCAGCAAGCTCGGCTACGAGGGCTATCCGGAATTCCAGGCCGCGCTGCTCGGCGAGGTGCAGGAGCGCATGAGCTCGCCCCTCTCCATGCTCGACACGCGCAAGCCCTCGCTGGAACAGGAGAATTTCTACCAATACTTCCTGCGCGCCAGCATCCATGCGCTGGAATCCTCCATGCAGATGCTGCCGCCAGGCGATTTCGAGGCCGCCATCGACGCGGCCGCGGACCTAAGCCTGCGCGTCCATTGTCTCGGCGGCCGGTTCAGCGGCTTCCTCGCAGGCCTTCTCTGGTCGCACATGAAGCAGCTTCGCGCCGAGACGCGCTGGATCAACGGCGCGCAGGCCGACCAGGTCGACCAGCTCGTCGACCTCGGCAAGCGCGACGTGCTCTTCGTCTACGACTACCGTCGCTACCAGATCGACACGATCCGCTTCGCCCGGCAGGCAGCCAAGCAGGGCGCAAGAATCGTACTTTTCACCGACCGCTGGGTCTCGCCCATCGCCGAATTCGCCGCCGTCACGCTGATGGCCCCGGTCGATACCGTTTCGCCCTATGACACGATGGTGCCCGCCATCGCGCAGACCGAGGCGCTGATCGCCGGCCTCACCGCGCGCCTTGCCAGCCAGTCGCGCGGCCGCATCGAGCGCATGGAGGAACTGCGCCGGAGCTACGGCATCACCGAGGACGCCTATGGCACACCCGCCGAGAGCGGCGCCTGAACGATCACGAATTGGAGGACAGACATGACCGCGATTGAAGTGCAATACGGCAAGGACCTGCTGCGGCGCGATAGCGCCTACGAACCGGGTATGACGGCCCTGCTCTATGTCGACATGCAGCGCATCTGGTGCGAGCCGAACCTCGATCCGACCCATCCGCAGGACGCCGACAGCTACTACCACCGCCGCCTGCGCGAAACGGTGATCCCGAACCAGGTGCGCATTCTCGAGGCCGGCCGCAAGGCGGGTTGCAACGTGCTGCACACGATCATCGAGAGCCTGACGCTGGACGGCCGCGACCGCTCGCTCGACCACAAGCTTTCCGACATGCACGTGCCGAAGGGCTCGCCCGAGGGGCAGGTCATCCCGGCGCTCGCACCTGTCGACAACGAGATCGTTCTGCCGAAGACCTCCTCCGGCGTCTTCAACTCGACCAACATCGATTACGTGCTGCGCAACCTCAACACGCGCTACCTGATCATCGCCGGTGTCATCACCGACCAGTGCGTCGACATGGCCGTGCGCGATGCCGCCGACCGCGGCTATCTGGTGACCGTGGTGGATGACGCCTGCGCTACCTACAGCCAGGAGCGCCACATGGGGGCGCTGCGCGCCTATTCCGGCTACTGCTGGACCACCGACACCGACACCGTCGTCCGCCGCCTCGAAGGCCTCGGCCAGGCCTGATCGTTTCGAAAAAGGGGAACAGCATGAACGACAGCAGCAACGGCAAGACACTCTCCGGCCTCACGGAACTGGCGACCTTCGTCACCACCGACATCGCCGGCATCACGCGCGGGCGCAGTTTCGCCGCCTCCGAGATCGAGGACTATCTGCGCAAGGGCGTCGGCTGGGTGCCGGCGAACCTGGCGCTGACGCCCTTCGACCTCATCGCCGACCCCAATCCGTGGGGGTCGGCCGGGGACCTGCGCCTCATGGCGGATCCCACCAGCAAGGCGCGCGTCACCTGCCTGCCCGACGAGACGCCGCTGCACTTCTACCATGCCGACATCACCGACCTGACGGGCGAACCGTGGGAGTGCTGCGTGCGCGGCTTCCTGAAGAGGACGCTCGCAGACTTCGAGAAGGAAGCCGGCCTGCGGGTCATCAGCGCTGTCGAGCAGGAATTCCAGGTCATCGGCGCCGACTGGCCCGCCGCCCCCTCCTTCAGCCTTCGCGCCCAGCGCCGTGCCGAACCCTTCGGCTCGCTGCTGATGACCGCGCTGAAGGAAGCCGGAGCAGAACCGGAAATGTTCCTGCCGGAATACGGCAAGGACCAGTTCGAGGTCACCTGCCGCCCGGCCCCGGCGCTCGCCGCCGCCGACCGGGGCGCAACCATCCGCACCGTCACGCGGGAGGTCGCCGCCCTCTTCGGCTGGCATGCCAGCTTCGCTCCGAAGATCGACCCGAATGGCGTTGGCAACGGCGTGCACCTGCATGTCAGCTTTACCGACCTCGAAGGCAACCCCGCGACTTTCGACGCCACGCGCTCCGGCCGGCTTTCCATGGTCGCCGGCTCGTTCGCAGCCGGCGTCATCCGCCACCTGCCGGCACTCGTCGCCTTCACCGCACCATCGGTGCTCTCCTACATGCGCCTCGTGCCGCATCACTGGAGCGCGGCCTATACCTGCCTTGGCGAGAAGAACCGCGAGGCGACACTACGCATCTGCCCGACGCTGGACCTGCCCGGCAGCAACCCGGCAAGACAGTTCAACATGGAATACCGCGCCGCCGACGCCTGCGCCTCTCCGCACCTGTCGCTCGCCGTTTTGCTGCGCGCCGGTCTCGAAGGCATCCGGCAGGGGCTGGAGCAGCCGCCGCTGATCAATTCCGATCCGTCGGAATTCTCGCCGGAGGAGCAGGCGAAGCTCGGCATACGCCGCCTGCCGTCGAGCCTTGGCGAAGCGCTCGACACGCTTGCCGCCGATGAGGTGGTGACCGGCTGGTTCGCCAAGGACTTCCTCGATTGCTACTTCTCCATGAAGCGCAAGGAGATCGAGATCGTCGAGGGGCTTTCGCCCGAAGACCTCTGCGCGCGCTACGCGGCCGTCTACTGAGCGATGGACAGATCATGACGCCGACCAAGGTCATCCCCCGGCCGGAGAACCGCCTTCGGCACGATCCCGCCGCGCCGCTGCTCGCCATCGACGAGCCGCCGCCCTATGCCGTGATCAATCCGGACGGGGCCTCGCCCTATCTCCTGCTCTGCGAGCACGCCTCCAACCGCATTCCGCGCGCGCTCGGCGATCTCGGCCTGCCCGAGGTCGAGCGCCGGCGCCATATCGCCTGGGATATCGGCGTCAGCGCGCTCTCCCAGCATCTCAGCCGAACGCTCGACGCGCCGCTGTTCATGACCAGCTATTCCCGCCTCGTCATCGACTGCAATCGCCCGCTCGGCGTGCCTTCGGCAATCCCCGAGGTGAGCGAGACGACGGAGATTCCGGGCAATCGCGACCTGACGGAAGCCGAGCGGCGGCAGCGCATCGACACGCTGTTCGTTCCCTTCGCCGAAGCCGTCGCCCGCCGGCTAGATCTTCTGCAGGCACAGGGCAGGCGTCCGATCGTCGTCGGCATACACTCCTTCACACCAGTCTATTTCGGCAAGCAGCGGCCCTGGCACGCCGGCATCCTCTACGGCAAGGCAGCGGATTTCGGCCAAGCGCTGATCCGCGGCCTTCAGGCCGACGCCGCCCTCACCATCGGTGACAACGAGCCCTACAACATCCATCCCGACGAGGACTACACCGTGCCCGTCCACGCGGATGCCCGCGGCCTGCCGGGCGCCCTCATCGAGGTGCGCCACGACCTCATCGACACCCTTGCCGGCGTTCGCGAATGGAGCGGACGCCTCACCCGCTGCCTTGCCGACGCGCTGGAGGAAGAAGCCGGATGACACTCTACGACCGTGACCGCGCCGCCATCGGCGACCTGCAGAAGCTGCGCTTCTTCCCGCTCGCGATCACGGGCGGCAAGGGCGCGCGCCTTACCGGGGAGGATGGGCGCGAACTCATCGATCTCTCCGGCGCCTGGGGCGCGGCGAGCCTCGGCTACGGTCACCCGGCCATCGTCGCAGCGGTTTCCGCCGCAGTCGCCAATCCGGCCGGCGCCAGCATCCTCTCGGCCTCTAACGCCCCGGCAGTCGCGCTCGCCGAAAAGCTGCTGGCGCGCTTTCCCGGCAACGGCACGCACAAGGTCTGGTTCGGCCATTCCGGTTCGGACGCCAACGAAGCCGCCTATCGCGCCGTAACGAAAGCGACCGGCCGTTCGGGCGTCATCGCCTTTGCCGGCGCCTATCACGGCTGCACCGTAGGCTCCATGGCCTTTTCCGGCCATAGCGTGCAGGCGGACGCGGCCAAGGCGGACGGCCTGATCCTGCTCCCCTATCCCGATCCCTACCGGCCTTATCGCGACGATCCGACAGGCGATGCGGTCCTGGCTCTTCTCGAGGAGCGGCTCGCCGCCGTGCCGGCGGGTTCGGTCGCGGCGGCCTTCATCGAGCCGATCCAGTCGGACGGCGGGCTGATCGTGCCGCCGGCCGGCTTCCTGCGAAAGTTCGCCGCCCTCTGCCGCGCGCACGATATCCTCGTCGTCTGCGACGAGGTGAAGGTGGGCCTTGCCCGCAGCGGCCGCCTGCACTGTTTCGAGCATGAGGGCTTCGTTCCCGATATTCTCGTGCTCGGCAAGGGTCTCGGCGGCGGCCTGCCGCTTTCGGCCGTCATCGCGCCGGCCGGGATTCTCGACTGTGCCGCGAGCTTCGCCATGCAGACCCTGCACGGCAACCCGATCTCCGCGGCCGCCGGCCTCGCCGTGCTCGACACCATCGAGGCGGAGGACCTTGCCGGAGCGGCCGAACACAAGGGCGGGCTGCTGCGCGCGGGTCTTGCCGACCTCGCCGGACGTCATGCGCTCATCGGCGATATCCGCGGCCGTGGCCTCGCCTGCGGCGTGGAACTCGTGCGCGACCGGCAAGACCGCATACCGGCCCGGGCCGAGACGGCGAAACTCATCTACCGCGCCTACGAACTCGGCCTCGTGCTCTACTATGTCGGCATGAACGGCAACGTACTGGAATTCACCCCGCCCCTGACCATGACCGAGGCCGACATCCGCGAGGCGCTGCAGCAGCTGGACCAGGCCCTCTCCGACTTCCACTCAGTCCCCGACACCGTTCTCGAGCAGTTTGCCGGCTGGTGAGGGAGCCGGCCAGCACACCGGCTGATCCGCATCGCATGAAGTGCCGACGAATATAGCACACATGTCGACATCCGTGTCCTTCACGCCGTCCCTGTCCGCGTCGTGCACCGTCACGTCGAGCGTGCCCGACGCATCCAGCGTCGTGCGCGTCTCGCCCTGCTTGTCCTTGTTCTCGTAGGAGAAGCCGACCGAGCCGAGCTTGCCGCCGCTAAGGCCGATGGAACCACCGACATTGGTGTATTGGTCGCTGTCCTTCAGGTCCGCGACCGTCAGCGTGCCCGTGTCCAGCCGGATGTCGCCGTCCGTCGCCTGCAGCAGCGCGCCCACAAGCGTCGTGTCCTCGCCGACCGTAATGTCGATGCCCTGCGTCGCCACGATGCTCGAGCCGGACGACCAGGCTTTCTCCCCGTCCTCCTTCGAGCCGCGA
>Ga0209793_1000236_pt1 | contig 89376 bp, 88 predicted proteins | sample EBPBio122009_DNA_FD_185863 | JGI IMG/M metagenome (GOLD analysis project Ga0209793, IMG submission 185863) | Wastewater treatment Type I Accumulibacter community from EBPR Bioreactor in Madison, WI, USA - Reactor 1_2/2/2009_ DNA (SPAdes) (version 2) | ecosystem: Engineered > Bioreactor > EBPR >... | reverse complement strand
CGAATGGCTATGGACCTACAACAACGAACGCCCGAATATGGGCATCGGCGGCGTTACACCCGCCATGAAGCTGAAAATGGCCGCGTGAGTTCTACGGTCGCGCCCCGTTAAAACGGGGAGGATTACCAAGGCCATCGTCCTTGATGGAAAAGGTGTTCCCCTCCTTGTCGATGTCGATCCAAACGTTCTGGGCTTCGGCGTCCCAGGAGTTCGACACCGCTTCTGCGATGACCGTGATGAAGTTACGGTACAGGTTGCGACCCAGATGGTTTAGGACGCTTAGGGAAATCTCAAACTGAAAAGGCTTAGGTGTATCGTCCGACAAGGTCATCTCCACGTTCGCTGGACAAAATCAAATTTCCAATGGCCTCCGCCAGTGCGACGGGGACCGCATTGCCGATCCATCGTCCGACCTCCGAGAAGGAGATCTTCTGACCTAGCGGCAGGAAAGCGTAGCTCTGCGGGAAGGTTTGAAGGAGTGCGGCTTCGCGAAGGGAGATTGCTCGATCCTGGACAGGATGCCCAAACCGGCCGTTACCGAAGCCGTAGCATTGGGTCGTCATGGTGGGGGAAGGTTCGTCCCATTCCATCCGCGCGTATACCCCAGAGTAAGTACTGCCGGACTCTCGTTGGTGACACTTGGCCCGAAGCTCGAATGGCCAGTCTCGCCATGTACCACCTGGCTTGGACGACTTGATGCGTTCTAGGTTCTTCTCGGACAGTGACGCTGCGCTGTGAAGCGGGTCGCGGGGATGAACTTCGCCAGCTTTGATTGCTGGCAGCGATTGGATGGCGTCTCTAACTGACAGCGGCTGGTCGTGAGTTGGCTTAAGTTTCGGTAGAGGTCGCTCCCGTGATGCAATCAGCACTAGGCGCCGTCTCTTTTGCGGAACGCCAAACTCCTCGCAACGGACCACATTCCACTGGATATGCTCGTAACCTGCAGTCTTAAGCGTAGCCACGAAGCCAGCGAACACGGTTCCTCCTTTATACTTGAGTAGAGCTGGAACGTTTTCCATCGTTACGAAATCGGACTGCACCTCGGCAGCTAGGCGGGCAAACGCCTCCACAAGCTCCCATCGAGGGTCGGCTTCGTATCTATGCTTGTATGTCGAGAACGGCTGGCACGGGGCGCAACCGGCTAGTACCGACGGAACCGTACCACTGAAATGGCCCTTGAGCTCTTGGGCTGTCAGCTTCGACACATCGCGGGCGTAGAAGGTGGCCTTATTGTTCTTCTCGTAGGCGTACTTGCAGTTCCTATCGACGTCGTAACCAGCCTTAATAGTGAGACCGGCTCGCAACAGGCCGTGGCTCAATGCGCCGACGCCACAAAACAAATCTACTACTTCACCAATTGCTCGGGCGTCTTCGTTCATATTTTCATTCTTTTAGTGCCTTTGCATCCATCATAACATCATGACGCCTAGCGGCTGCAAGCGTGAAGGCCGGGCCATCTCAACAGATTTCGCGGGTGTTGCATTGTCTCTAGGTTGCAAATTCGCCGGTGTTAACGTTCGCAGGCATGAGGGCGCTGGCGCAGCTGGCCAACGGACTAACGCGAGGGCAACCGGACCCAGTCACCGACCCCAAAGCGCGGATATCCGACCGGCGTGTCACCACTCTCGAATGTGCGAAAACAGACGTGCCACGCTGGCAAACCTCCGCGCCGTCCGCACCGTAGGCGCTTGTCACCTCAAAAAGCTGCGGGAACTATCGAGCGGCCGCTTTAGGGAATGCCGCCGAGCGGCGTCATCGGTGATCGAGTGGCGGCACTGGGCCAACTCCGTTCTTTCAACGGAACGAGGCTGCCGCAGTCTAGGGGTACTGTCTCGCACGTTCTGGGCTGAAGCTATTTCCGCCCGATACCTCTCAGCTTGGCGATGACATAGAAGTAGGCTGTGGTGCCCACGAAGGTAGGGATAGCGATGGCTTGACCGACGAAGGGGATGAAGTTCACGCCGATGCCTGCTGCGCCGCCTGCCAGCATCGCGGATTTGATGTCGGGGTCGATCTTATCCCAAGCGATGCCAGCCTTCTCTGCGGCCAGCTTGATGTCCTCAGAGTTGAACTGCCCGTCGCCGTTCAGATCGGTCAGGTTTACCGAGACCTTCTTGGCGGTTGCAATCGCAGTCTGGGTCGAAGCCTTGAGTTGGTTGGCGGCTTCGCTGTCAAGAACGGCACCGGTCTCCCGAACCGCGCGATCAAAGACCTGATTGAGCAGGGCGGACGTCCCACCAGCCATTCCCTTGATCCTGTTCCACATGATCGACCTCGTGATGACTGCTATGGGCGCTGAGCATGGGAGAAAAGGCAACCTCCCGATTCAATGCGATTTTTAGATAATCTGGTTTTGAGATTAATGGAAGCCCCCGCAGCAGCGGGGACCTCATGCCAAGAACACTATGGAGCGACGCACAGGCCGCGCTTGTCTCAGCCTTGATACAGGCAAGGAAGGAGGCCGGGCTATCGCAGGCGGCGCTGGCCGGAAAACTGCGGTGCCATCAGTCATTGATTGCTCGGATCGAAAGCGGCGAGCGTCGCATCGACGTGATTGAACTCGTGGTGCTGGCACGGGCGATAGGGGTAGAACCTGCTGAGATCGTGACGGGTCTTCTGGGGGTCATACCACCAGATGCAGTCCTATGAACCTTTAGGCTAGCAGGTTGCAGCCTTAACGATCAGAAAAACGAGAAAGCTCATCCATCTAGATAAAGAATGGAAACAGGAGCTTACGATGAAAACTCTGCTCGCCCTCGGTTTGACCGGGGGTTTTCTTTTGGTGCCGCAACAGTGGAAGGCGCTGTGCCTTGTGCTCTGGGTGGCCTCTCGGGTCAGCCATGGTCTGGCGGTCGCGATCCTTCGGGAGGTCCTGAGGGCGGGGCCTCGGGAGTGAAGGCCGGGTCAATCGTCTGGGTCGCAGCCTTTGACGATGTGCCTGAACACCTGTTCCGGGTGGACGAGGTGTACGAGGACTGCGTTGGGGGCGTGGCCTTGACCGGGCCTCTGGCTGGGTCCTACGGCGAGCCTGCAATTGATCTGATCCTTGGGCCAGCGCGGGCCGAGGACGTGCGGCTAGGAACCTAGGTTTCCCAGTAAGGCACAGAAGCCAAATCAAAAATCTTCAATCTCGTGAACCTTGGGGCGAAGGCCCCAGAAGGAGGACTTATGTCTGTGCGTATTCAGTATGCCTACTTGAAGCAGCAAACGTGGCTGTATCGGCGGAACTACCCCAAGGAACTGCAGGCGGTGTTGGGGCAGGCCATGAAGCAGTCGTTGAAGACCGGGGACGCCCGGATCGCCAAAGCGCGAGTGCTGGAAGTCAACGCGAAGTACGAGGAGGTCATCGCCAAAGCCAAGCTGGGGGAGGTGGTGCAGAAGCCCGCTCCGGTCGTGGTGGTGCCGCCGGTGTTCCGCCCTGTGGTGATCGTGGGGCGCAGGACGGTGAGAGAGCTGGCCCGGACTTACCTCAATCGCCGGTCTGACGAGTTGCAGCACGGGGGCTTCAAGTCGGTGCGGTTCTCGGTGAACCTCTTCGTCTCTGCCTACGGGGCCAAGCCGATCGGGGCTGTGTCCCGGGAGGAGGCGCTGACCTTCGTTCGCAGGGTGGCGCTGCTTGGTCGGCATACCGGCAAGTCATGGCGAACCCGGGGGCATGGGCTGGACCAGCTCGTGGCGGCCAGTCGGGGAGAGACGATCAGCGCAAGGACGCAGCGCAGGACGGTCAGTCAGGTGACCCACTTCCTGGACTGGGCGGTCTATGAGGGGGAGCTGGTCACCAACCCCTTCAGCACGGTCAGGGTCGAGGCCAAGGGCAAGAACCAAAGCTATGCTGTTCTGACCGATCCAGAGGTCAGGCAGTTGGTGGCGCTGGAAGACCCGAGGATCGGGGAGGTCCTGACCTTCTGTCTGCTGTCTGGCATGCGAGCCGGGGAGGCGGTGGGGCTGGTTCGTGGTGACTTGGTCTGGAAGGGCAACCTTGGCTGGTTCGCCTGGATCAGGCCGAATGAGGTCCGGTCCCTGAAGACCGAAGCGGCTGAGCGGTTGATCCCGCTGCACTCGGGCCTGTCACCGCTGCTGGCCAGACTGCCGCAACAGGGACGCCTGTTCCCTGACCTTACCGTCTCCATCGTCACCAAGCGGTTCGCCACCCTGCGGACCGCTGTGGGGCTGATCCGGCCCGGGGTGGTGTTCCACAGCACGAGAAAGTGGTTCGTGACCCAGTGCGAGAGGGCAGGCATCCCTGAACACTTCACTGCGTCGATCGTCGGTCACCAATCGGCCCGGTCAGAGAACAAGATGACCTATGGCATCTACTCGGCGGGCATAAGTGACGAGCAGAAGAGGGAGATCGTCGAGAAGGTGCGACTGCCATGCCCCTGATACCTGACATCGATGCGTTTGAAGAGAGGGCCGCTATCATCGAGTATGATGGCGGTCTTTCTCGTTCTAGGGCGGAAGACAGGGCTGCTCAGGCTCAGGGCTTCCGGGATGCAGCACACTTCCGGGAGGTCTTGGCAGACTACCTGCTGACCAAGCGACTTGGAGGTGGGGATGTCTGAGACCTATCCTCTGGTGCAGCGGGAGGGGCGCTGGTGGCTTCCCTATGGTGACGCTGAGGGTCAACGGATGGAGGTCGATGCCGAGCTGCTGGCTGGCCTCTGGATGGGCGACAGTCAGGTAGTCTTCCTTGGGCCTGAGGGCGGCAGTCTGGCCTATCAGGTGAACGAGGAGGGCGAGGAACAGGTCAGGATCGACTACGGGGTCTGGCAGCCTGTCGGGGCTGTTGGCCTTTCCCCGTGGCAGGTCGAGGTCTGGCACCTGATCCAAGCTGCACTGGACTGCATGTGAGACCTCCCTCGGCGGCTTCGGTCGCCGGGGGAGACCATCACTTACTTTTTTTCTTTCTCTACCTCGATGTGATACACGTTATGCGGGTGTAAGGGGTGAACAAAACTCAATACATTCTAGAGCTTAGCCGCAGGCTAGAGCAGGTCGAAGTCCACCCCATTAGCCTCGTAGGCCCAGTCGTCATGCTTGTTGTCGGCGCGGCTGCCGATTTCGAGATGGTCGGGGTTGATACAGCGACGATTGTGGCAGCGGTGGCGGACCACTTCGTCAAAGCTGGGCGAGGCGTCATTCATGACACAGTAGATGAAGCGGTAGGCAGCATACTGATAGGATTGGAAGCGGACCTTTCTGATTGCCTCGGTGTTGGTCTGTATGCAGCCGGTGTCGGTTTTGGTTCCTTCTGCGATGAGGGAGAGGGCCCGCTGCCGGGCCTCCTCCTTGTGGTTGGTGTGAATGTCAGCCCAACGCTCTTGGGATGGATCAAGGTAGATCATGCGGATGTTGCAGCCCAGAGAACATCGCAGACCGCTTTCTTGAAGCCATCGGGCCCGAGGATGTCGCCCCGGTCCACGGAGTAGTTTGGGGCTGTCCAGAGGGCACGGGCATAGTCTTTTCCTCCCCACTTTACGTTGTGCCGCTGCCAGCCAAGTTCAGTCATCATGTGCTTGATTGCATTGGGACTTACCCGCATTTCCTTCGTGACGTAGGCCCTGAGATCTTGCTCAGCGATGGCGATGCACTCCTCCCCACCTAGGTATTCGGCCAGTTGCTGGGTCGTGGCGGGAAGCTGGTTGGCCAGCACCTGTTTCATGACCTCAGTGCCGTGAAGTTCAATGTTCAAGCTCAGGGCGTCGAAGTCTTTGGCCAGTGTCCTGGTCATAAGGGCATGATAGAGCTCGGCTACACGACGGGGGTCTGCCAGCGCTTCCTCAACGCGCTTGACCATCAGACCAAAGAAGCCTGCCTTGGGGCCCGAAGCGTGACCCTCATGACCAACATCCAGTACATAGAACCGTCGCTCACCTTCCTCGATCCAGTGGGGGACGTGGTTGGTCGTCATCAGGAAGCACGAGCTGAGCGGCACTTTCTCCACGTCTCTGCCTTTCCGTTCAGCCGTGGTAAAAGATTCAGTAATCAGGGTTTTCAGCTTGTTGCCGATGTCAGAGTCAGCTCGCAGGTTCACCTCTTCACAGACGATCAGCTTCTTGTTGAGGATGGGGCCGTTGAACTTCCCGGCCACCTTTTCGATGTTGTTCTCGATCGAAGCGTTATCTTGCCCGAACAGCTGTGCAGCGATCTTGCAGAAGGTGGACTTCCCGGTGCCTTTCTCACGGGAGTACAGCAGCAACGCCCAGTTCGGTTTCTTGCTTTCGTTCTGAAGGCACCAAGCCAGCCAGTCCAGGACACGGTTCATCTCGACCGGCGAGTTGAAGACGAACATGAAGAAGGCGGTGAAAATCCCTAGGCTGGGGGTGATGTTAGCGAGTGCGCGGTAGTCTGGTTGTTTCCAGCTGTTCAGGTCGAACTGGCCGCTTTCGAGCTGGATGCGGCGTTTGGGGTTGCCGGGGAAGGGCTTGTTTGCACCTGTCCAGACCGGGATGGAGCGCAAGTCATCGGCGTTGTTCTGATAGATGGCGGTGTCGTAGACCTCCTTGATGACCGCCTTGGGAACATCCTGATTGTTGTTGAGCCTCTTGGCTGGCGTGAGGAAGGCCCGCTGGAGGTCTTCTCGGGTCATCGGCTCGTGGGGTCGATCGATGTGGTAGAAGCGACCCTCGCGGCGGACATAGCTAGTGGCAAGCAAATGGATGAGCTGGTCGGCTAGGGATTGGGTTTGGGGTTGTTGGGGGTTCGTTGTGGACTGCGCTTCCGCAGAGGGTTCGGCCCCAGTTGTTGAAAATGTAATTCCAGGAAATTGTAACATACTTCTCCTTGTAAAATATATACTTAGCGGTTTCTCCCCCGAAATGGACTGCCCTTCTATCAGCTTGATGACGAGGGGAAGAATGAAATTGGTTTCGATCAAAATAGGCCCGCACTTGGAGCGCGGGATTTTCCTATGCCAGATTCTGGGAGGGCCCGTCAAGACCGTGGCCATGCCTGCATCAGGACTGTGGTTTTGGCCTCCCATGGCTCCCGTTGAGGCCCACCCGCATCGACACTCGCTCGTCAACTAGAGGTCCTAGCTGGTGGCCAGCAGCCGGATTAACTGGTCAGGCAGGTCTGGGAGAGGTTCTGAGACCGTCACGGCCAATAACGCTGGCACTCTTCCAGTCGTGGCCAGTGAGCAATCAGCAGCACTTAAATTTTTTGCTCCCATGGCTCCCGTTGGGGCCTGACCCTAATCGACTCTCCCCACACCGCAGGGTAGAGGCCATGGGGCACTTGGTGGGGCAGTTCTGACACCACCACGAAGGATAAGTTCTTGGGAAGGTTGGACTCACGAGCATCGTGAGTGGTTGGCTGGGGCGCCAGGATTCGAACCTGGGTATGGCGGTACCAAAAACCGCTGCCTTACCGCTTGGCGACGCCCCAACCGTGCGGCGGTGTTTAGCGAAGGCCCAAGGCTGCCGCAAGGGGGCGAAACAGAAAATATGAGGCGGGCGGATGTGGGATGTGATCGTTCTGGGGGCCGGGGCGGCGGGGGTGTTCGCCGGGATCGAGGCGGCGCGGCGCGGGCGCCGGGTTCTGGTGGTGGACCATGCGGCAAAGGCGGGCGAGAAGATCCGCATCTCGGGCGGCGGACGGTGCAATTTCACCAATCTGACCATCTCGGCCGACAGGTTCCTGGGGCGGAACCCGCGCTTTGCCCTTTCGGCGCTGAAGCGGTTCACCCAATGGGATTTCATCGCGCGGCTGGATGCGGCGGGCATCGCCTGGCATGAAAAGACCCTGGGGCAATTGTTCTGTGACGGGTCGTCGAAACAGGTTGTCGATCTGCTGCTGGCCGATCTGGCGGCGGCGGGCGGGGTGCTTTGGACCGGCTGCGGCCTGGGGGCCGTGACCCGCCGGGGGGCGGGCTTTGCCGTGGAAACCATGCGCGGGGTGCAGGAGGCGGCGTCGGTCATCGTGGCGACGGGCGGCAAGTCGATCCCGAAGATGGGGGCCACCGGCCATGGCTACCGGGTGGCGGAATCGTTCGGGATCGCCGTGACGGAAACCCGGCCCGCGCTGGTGCCGCTGACCTTTGCCGAACAGGAGCTGCTCTGGATGAAACCGCTTGCCGGGGTGGCGGTGCAGGGCCGGGTTTCCTGCGGGCGGACGGGTTTTGACGAGGCGGTTCTCTTCACCCATCGCGGGCTGTCCGGCCCGGCGGTGTTGCAGGTGTCAAGCTACTGGCGCGAGGGCGAGGCGATTTCGGTCAATCTTCTGCCCGGCCAGGATGTCGCGGCGGCCCTGCGCGCGGCCAAGGCCGAGGCCGGGCGCGGGCAACTGGCCGGGGTGCTGGCCCGGCTGCTGCCCGAACGGCTGGCGCGGCATCTGGCCGAGGCATCCGGGGCGACGGGGCCCATGGCCGAAATTCCGGGGGCGATGCTGGACCGGGTGGCGGCGGGGCTGCAGGACTGGCGGCTGATGCCTGTCGGATCCGAAGGCTACCGGACGGCCGAGGTGACGCTGGGCGGCGTCGACACCGATGCGCTGGATGCCCGCACGATGGAGGCAAAGGCGGTGCCGGGGCTCTATTTCGTGGGCGAGGTCGTCGATGTGACCGGCTGGCTGGGCGGCTACAATTTCCAGTGGGCCTGGTCGTCCGGCTGGGCGGCGGGGCAGGTGGCGTGAGCGCGGCATTGCAGCCGGCAGCCAACGGCTGATGCCTGGAGCAAAGCGCCCGTTACGCAGGCCGCGCGTCCTATACCCGCAGCGGGTCGGCCTTGGCCAGCCGGTCAAAGGCCATCAGGCTTTCGATCAGCGCGGGCATGTCCGACAGGCGGATCATGTTGGGGCCATCCGACGGGGCATGGTCGGGATCCTGATGGGTTTCCAGAAACACGCCCGCAATGCCCAGCGACACGGCGGCACGGGCCAGCACCGGGGCGAATTCGCGCTGGCCGCCGGAACTGTCGCCCAAGCCCCCCGGAAAGGCGACGGCATGGGTGGCGTCCATGATCACCGGATATCCGGTGCGCCCCATGATCGGCAGTGCCCGCATGTCGGCGACAAGGGCGTTGTAACCGAAGGTGGTTCCCCTTTCGGTCAGCAGGATGTTGTCATTGCCGGTCGAGGCGATCTTGGCCGCGACATTGGCCATGCCATAGGGGTCAAGGAACTGGCCCTTCTTCACATTGACCACGGCCCCCGTGGCCCCCGCCGCCAGCAAAAGATCGGTCTGTCGGCACAGAAGTGCCGGGATCTGCAGCACATCCACCACCGAGGCGACCTCGGCCGCCTGGGCGGGTTCGTGGAAATCGGTCAGCACCGGCATCCCCATCGCCCGCACGGCCTGCAACACCTTCAGCCCGGCCGCCATCCCCAGCCCGCGCTTGCCCGAAAGCGAGGTGCGGTTGGCCTTGTCGTAGCTGGCCTTGAACACATAGGCCGCCCCGGCGGCGGCACAGGCTTCGGCCAGACTGCCGGCGATCATCTGGGCATGGTCCAGACTTTCCAGCTGGCAGGGCCCCGCGATCACCGTCAGGGGCAGATCGTTGCCGCAGGCCAGCGGCCCGATCTTTACCGTCTTCATCCATGTCTTCCTTATGCCGAAACCTGTTCGCGCAGGATCGAGACCGTCATCGACACCATGAGATAGATCCCCATCAGGATCAGCATGGTGACAAGCGTATTCTCGAAGGCGCGGGGATAACTGGGCGAATCCGTCGGCACCGGGGCCACCGAGACCGACAGGAACCGCACCTGACGGTTGGCCTCGATCCGCGAATTTTCCATCGCCTGCAACGCCTGTCCCAGCAGCATCTGGCGGGTCTGCACATCGGCCTGGGCCACCAGCAGTTCGCCCTGGATGCGGGCCAGGGATTCGCCGCCTTCCTGCCCTTCGGTCAGCTTGGCGCGCAGGGTGGCGATTTCGGATTCCAGCGTTGCGATACGGCGCTTCACCGGTTCCATCCTGGCCTGGTTGGGATTTTCGTTCGCCTCCATCTGTGCCAGGCTGAGACGTTCCTGGGTCAGCTGTGTTTCCAGCGCCCCGATCTGGGTGGTCAGCAGCCCGACTTCGACTTCCGAGTTCAGGACCTTGAATTTCTCCTGCAACTCGATCACGCGGCGCTGTGCGTCGATCACCGCCTGTTCGGCCTGGCGATAGCTTTCGGCCGCACCGGCCATCGATTCCTCGCGCTTGCGCTTGGACAGGCTGTCGACCTGCTCTTCGGCATAGGAAATCAGCTTGGTCGCCCATTCGGCCGACACCACCGGATCGGGCGCGATCACCTCCATCTTGATGATGCCTTCGGTCTGGTCATAGGAGATCAGCAGGTTCTTCTTGTAGATCGCATAGGCGTCGTCGATCGTGGCATCCCCGGCCAGACGTTGCAGCGGGTCCATCGTCGGGGCTTCGAACACCTTGCGGAAGCCAAGGTCCTGATCCAGCCGCAGCATGGCGTCGCGCGACTGCATATAGCCCTGAACCACCAGCGAATCCTGCATGTTGGCGGCGGGTGTCCCGGACAGAAGGCCACCCATCCCGGCCGTTGCCGCGGGCTCTTGTGTCTGGATGACGAATTCCGAATGCGTGGAATAAAGCGGCGTCGCCACCATCGTGAAATACCAGGCGGCCAGCAGCGTCGGCAGCCCGACGAAGACGAACATCCGCGCGGCCAGCAGCGCCAGTTTGCGCTTGCGGCGGCGCGCGATGTCCTGCTGCATCTTCAGGATTTCGGCGGCATGGTTGACCTCGGCCCGCTGTTCGGTCGACGGCAGCTGGATCGGTTTCACCGTCTGCGGCAGCTTGACCCCGTCGCCCGGCAGGGCTGTCAGCGCGCGACCGTCGCCGCCCTTGGGTGGGCCGGAAGGCGGGGCACCGGACAGCGGCACGGCGGCGGCGGTTTCGTCCGGGCTGACGAGTTCCAGCATCGAGGCGCGCTGGAACGGATCCACCCCGGCGGCGCGCAACAAGCGCACGGCATCATGATCCGACGTGGCGGGCAGGTTGTGGCGCTGTGCCAGGCGGCGGGCGATGCGCAGCTGGCGGCCGGTCAGGCCCTCGCGGCGGATGGAATCCAGCTGGGCCTGGGTTTCGGCCGAAGGGGGCGCGGGCGATGCGGCGGCGGGCAGGTCGGCCTTGGCGGCACCGGGAAACACCTGATCGCCGAAACCGTCGTCATGGGTGGCAAAGGGCATGTCGTCCAGCGGCACGGACCGGGCGGCGGCCATCGGTGCCGGACGCGGCGCAGGCGCTGCCGCTGCCTCGGGGTCGGGGCGGCGGATGTTGAAGCGGCGGGCCTTAAGCGGAGTAGTCATAGAGCTGTTTCGCCTCTTCAAGGGTATCAAACATGTACAACTGGCCGTCCTTCAGCACTGCGGCCTGACGGCAGAACTTCTCGATCGTCTGCGGCTGGTGCGAGACGATGACCACGGTGGCATTCTTCAGCCGTTCGCGCAGGATGCCGCCGGCCTTGCGGTTGAACTCGACATCGCCGGTCGAGGGCATGCCTTCGTCGATCAGATAGATGTCGAATTCCAGCGCCAGCATCAGGGCAAAGGTGAAGCGCGATTTCATTCCCGAGGAATAGGTGACGACCGGCATTTCGAAATATTCGCCAAGCCCGCAAAGCCAGCGGCAGAAGCTTTCGACATAATCGGGGTCAAGGCCATAAAGCTTGGCGATGTAGCGCGAATTTTCCAGTGCCGATTGCTTGCCGTTGATGCCGCCCATGAAACCCAGCGGAAACGACACGCGGCTGGTGCGGATGATCCGGCCTTCGTCGGGCTTTTCCAGCCCGGCCATCATCTGGATGATCGTCGTCTTGCCGGTGCCGTTGGGGGCCAGGATGCCCAGAGAGCGGCCTTGCTCGACCCGGAACGAGGCATTGTTCAGGATCACCTTCCTGCGGGTGCCGGTCCAGAACGATTTGGAGACATTGTTGAACTCGATCATCGTTGCCTGTCGCGGCGGCAAAAGCCGCCGTTTCCCTTGCCTCTTGCCGCCGGGCGAAAGAGTTCCGCGCCAGCCTGCCGGATCTTTGTTAACGTCCGGTTCCCTGCCTTCCCTGACCACGGGCCTTTGAAACACGGGCCTTCGAAAGCAGCCGGATTGTCCTATCCGGCCTTTGCGGCGGCATTATGTCTGTTTCCCCTTTTTCCGACAATGGGGTGAAACGTTAGGAACTGTCCACGTTGTGGAAACAACGATCGCACCAGTTGCACGGGCTTATGTCCGGTGTTTCCTGTCACGCGGCAGCGTCAGTGCGGCAGCGCCCGCCAGCAGCGACAGCGCAAGGCCCAGCCGTGCGGCTTCCTGCATGGCGCCGCCGGGCAGGGCGGCCGAGATCGCCACCGCCGGCACGGTGAAACCCATCGCCATGATCAGTGCGATGCGCAACAGATCGCGCAGGCTGACCCCCGGCGGCAACCGCAGCCCGGCGGCCATCGCCAGCGCCAGCCCGCCCAGCACCATGCCGAAGGGGCGGCCGATCCACAGGCTGCCCAGCGTGACCAGCGTGGTGGGCGCAAATGCCTGAAGGTCGATCCCGCCGCGCACCAGTCCGAACAGGAACAGGATCACCGCCACCGGGCGCAACAAAAGATGTGCCAGCCGGTTCAATGGGTCCTGCAAGAAGCCCTCGGCCTCGGCGAAAAGACCGAAGGCACGGTCGGCATGGGCAATGGCCGGGATCACCGGCAACAGCCCCAGCGCGCCGGGCAGGCCCGAGGCGGCAGTGCCGAACCACGACAACCCGCCCGCCACGATATAGGGCCAAAGCTGCTGGCTGGCCTGACGTTCGCGCTCGGTCGCGGTCGACGGCAGGCGGCGGCCATACAGCGCCCAAACCCCAACGCTGGCCACCAGAGGCAGGATCAGCCACAGCAGGCGCCACGACAGGTTCGGATTGGTCAGCCCCAGGATCAGCAGGGCAAGGATGTCGGTGGCGATGGCCAGCAGCAACAGCAGATGCAGCGCGGGATGGCCCTGGCCGAACACCCTGCGGCCGACCAGATAGGTCAGCACCACATCGGTGCCCAGGGGCACCGTCCAGCCCTGGCCGAACGTGGCCTCTTCCGCCGTCTCGATCAGCGCCGACAGGATCAGCCAGATCAGGGCCGTGCCGAACAATCCGCCCAGCGTCAGCCCCAGCGGCAGAAAGGCCCGCGGGCCGGACAGGGCCCCGCGTTCCAGCGTCAGCGCCTCCCACAATTCCTTGCCGATGAAAAAGAAGAACAGCGCCATCAGGATGTCGGCCACCACCATGAAGGGCGTGATGGTGACGGTGCCGCGCCAGATCCAGTTCGGCAGCACCAGATCGGCGGCGTGCCATTCGAGAAAGTCGTAATAGCTGGACGGGCTGAGGTTCACCCAAAGCGTTGCCGTGGCGATGCCAAGCAGAAGGGCAAGGCCATAATGGCGGACAAAAGGGGAAATGCGATACATATGCGCTACTCTTGCCTTTCCCGCATCGGTAGCGCGGGGCGGGGCAGGGGGCAAGCCAAGGGGAAGGGGCGGGGCCGGAATGGGGCAGGGTGCGGCAGAACTGCAAGCCCGGATCGCCGGATGCCGGTTGTGCGCCGCCCGCTTTGCCGCCACCGCCACCGCGCATGACCCGCGTCCGTTGGTCTGGTTCCGGCCCTCGGCCCGGCTGCTGATCGCGGGGCAGGCACCGGGCGCGCGGGTCCATGCTTCGGGCAAACCCTTTACCGATGCCAGCGGCGACCGCCTGCGCGACTGGACCGGATTGGCGGCAGACGAATTCTATGACCTGACGCGGGTGGCGATAGTACCAATGGCCTTCTGTTTTCCGGGTTATGATGCCAGCGGATCGGACCTGCCGCCGCCGCCCCTTTGTGCCGCGACATGGCGGGCAGGGGTGATGGCGGCCTTGCCTGCCCTGCGACTGGTTCTGGCGGTGGGCGGTGCTGCGCTGCGCTGGCATCTGGGGCCGGGCCGGGTGCAGGATCAGGTCATCGGCTGGCGGGCCGCGCTGGCGCAGGGCGTGTTCCCCTTGCCGCATCCGTCGTGGCGGAATACGGCATGGTTGAAGCGCAATCCATGGTTCGAGGCTGAACTTGTCCCCGTATTGCGGACACGGGTGCGCGCGGTTCTGGAGGCGGAATGAGTCGGATCCTGGTGCTGAATGGCATCGGCAGTGTGGGGAAAACCTCGGTCGCGCGGGCCTTGCAGAGGATGTGCCGCCGACCGCTTTTGCATGTGGCGATGGACGGCTTTCTGGAGATGCTGCCCGAAGCCTTGCAGGATCATCCCGACGGCATTCATTACCTGCCTGGCGAAAAGGGTGTCGAGGTGCATGTCGGCCCCGTCGGCAAACGGCTTCTTGACGGAATGCTGGGCGCTGTCGAGGCGCTGGCGGTTGCGGGCAATGATCTGGTTTTCGATACGGTGATGGGACGTGAAACCCATGCTGAAACGCGGCGGCGGCTGGTCCGGTTCGATACTGCTTTCATCGGGTTGACGGCCCCCTTCGAGGTGATCGAGGCGCGCGAGGTTGCGCGCGGGGACCGGATGATCGGGCTGGCGCGCGCGCAACGGGATTGGGTGCATGTCGGCCCGGGTGACGATCTGGTGCTGGACACGGCGGCCATCCCGGCCGAAACGGCGGCCCGGATGATCTGCGATCGTTTCGGTCTGTAGGTCCGGGGCGGCGATGGTGAGGATGGAATGAGCGTTGTGACCCTGCTGGATGCGGCCCATGCCGCCGTTTCGGCCAATCCCGAGGACGAGACCGCGCGGCTGCGGTTCTATGAACGGCTTGCCGACGGCGAATTGTTCCTGCTTCTGGAGCGCGAGGCGGCGGGCGAGATGGTGGAGCCGAAGGTCTTCGATCTCGACAGCGGGCCGGTGGTGCTGGTCTTCGACCGCGAGGAACGGCTGGCCGGATTCTCCGGCGGGATTGCGCCCTATGCGGCGCTTCCGGGCCGGGTGGTGGCCGGGATGCTGAAGGGGCAGGGCATCGGGCTGGGGGTGAACCTGGGCGTAGCCCCGTCCGAGATGCTGTTGCCGCCCGAGGCCCTGGACTGGCTGGCCGAGGCGCTGGACGGCGGGCCGGAAGAGACCGAGGCGGCACCGCAGGAATTTCTGGCGCCCTCGGTGCCGCAGGCGGTGTTGCAGGGGCTGGATGCCAAGCTGGCCCGCGCGGCGGGGCTGGCCGCCGGGGCGGTGCTGTGCGGCGTGGTCTATGACGGCGGGCGGCGCGGGCATCTTTTGGCCTTTCTGGACGCGGCCGACGGCGCCGAGGGCCCGCTGGCCCGCGCCGTGCGTGAGGCGCTGGTGTTTTCGGGCATCGAGGCGGGGGAACTGGACGTGGTTTTTCTGGGCTCCGGCGCAGCCATCGTGGCGACGATGACGCGCGTGGGGCTGCGGTTCGATCTGTCGGTGGCCGAAGCGGAGGCGGCAAAGCCGGTTGCGCCCGGCATGGACCCGGCACGTCCGCCCCGGCTGAAATAGAGGGGACCGGCCCCCGCACCGCCGGGATATTTGCGGACAGATGAATGGGGTATTATAATACCTTTATTTTAACACACTGAAATTGCTTTATAAAATAGTTTGTATTCACCTTGACCCGCGTAGGCGGTTCGGCGATAAGCCGCCATCCGAGATTCCGGGGGCGTCTGGCCCCCTCTTTCGTTGGGAAGCACGATGAAAACCTTTACCGTCACTCCGGCGGACATCGACAAGAAATGGATCCTGATCGACGCCGAGGGCGTGGTTCTGGGCCGTCTTGCCACGATCGTCGCCAATATCCTGCGCGGCAAGAACAAGCCGACCTTCACCCCCCATATGGACATGGGTGACAATGTCATCGTCATCAACGCCGACAAGGTGCAGATGACCGGCAACAAGCGCAACGACAAGGTCTATTACTGGCACACCAACCATCCGGGCGGCATCAAGAGCCGGACGGCCAAGCAGATCCTGGAAGGTGCCCACCCCGAGCGCGTGGTGGAAAAGGCGGTCGAGCGGATGATCACCCGCAACCGTCTGGGCCGTCAGCAGATGACCAACCTGCGCGTCTATGCCGGTGCCGCGCACCCGCATGAGGCGCAACAGCCGACCGTTCTGGATGTCAAATCCATGAACCCGAAGAATTCGCGGAGCGCCTGAGCATGTCCGATATCAAGTCTCTTGACGATCTGAAGGCCGCCGTCGGCAATGCCACCCCGGCCGCCGAAGTCGCCGCCCCCCGCACGCCCGTCCGCGACAAGCTGGGTCGCAGCTATGCCACCGGCAAGCGCAAGGATGCGGTCGCCCGCGTCTGGGTCAAGCCCGGCTCCGGCAAGGTTGTGGTGAACGGCAAGGAAATGGCCGTCTACTTCGCCCGTCCGGTGTTGCAGATGATCCTGAAGCAGCCTTTCACCGTGGCCAATGTCGAAGGCCAGTTCGATGTCTATGCCACCGTTGCCGGGGGCGGCCTGTCGGGCCAGGCCGGTGCGGTGAAGCACGGCATCTCGAAGGCGCTGCAACTGTATGAACCCTCCTTGCGCGGCGCGCTGAAGGCCGCCGGCTTCCTTACCCGCGACAGCCGCGTGGTGGAGCGGAAGAAATACGGCAAGGCCAAGGCCCGCCGCAGCTTCCAGTTCTCGAAGCGCTGATCCTTCGGGCAACTGCCCCGTCAAATGCGAAGGCCCGCCGAACCGGCGGGCCTTTTGCGTGGCGGTGTCTCGTCCGGCTTCGTCTGTTCCTCGCGGGTCTGCAAGGAGTGCCCGAACGGGCATCGACGGGCGGGCGGAAAGAAAAAAAAGGGCCGGTATCACCGGCCCAGTCGCTCAGGGGAGCGTGAAAGGGAAACTGTCGGGGATCAGGCGCGCCAGAAGGGCTTGGCCGCCTCTTGCAGGGCATGGGCCTGCGACAGGCCGATGTCGCGCAGCTGGTGCCCGGTCAGCCGATCCAGCGCGATGCGGGTGCGGCGGCGGTCTTCCCAGCGGGCCAGAACCAGGGCGGCGGCGATCAGCAGACGCGATACCGGCGGCAGGGCCGACAGGGTGGGAAGGGCGATCGGGGCGATGGAGGCTGTGCGCGACATGGACCTCACTCCTTTTGTGTTGATACAATCCGGCGTATCCGGTAAATGTATCATATCAATACCCGCGAATGAATCGCTAGAGGAACATTGTGACAGATACAACTTGGCAGCCCGATCTGACTCAATTTCCCGGCCCGAAGTATCTCGGCCTCAGCCGCGCCCTGCGGGATGCGATTCGCGCAGGGGATCTTCCGGCCGGAAGCCAGCTGCCGACGGTGCGGGATCTGGCCTGGCGGCTGCATCTGACGCCCGGCACGGTGGCGCGGGCCTATCAGCTGGCAACGCAGGAAGGGCTGCTTGCCGCCACGGTCGGGCGCGGCACCTTTGTTGCGGCACAATCGCCGCGGCTTGGCCCGACACAGCCATTGTATCAGGAACGGATCACCGGCGGCTCCACCGGGCTGGTGGACATGCGCCCGCCGCAGGTGCCCGATGTGGGGCAATCCGCCGCCTTTCGCGCCGCGCTGATCGCCATGGCCGAAGGGGTGGAGACCGGTTGGCTGGACTATACCAGCCAGCGCGCCGAAGCCCCGCTGCGGGCCGAGATCGTGAAATGGATGGGCGACCGCATCCTGGGCCCGATCGGGGCCGAGGATGTGATGCTGACCAATGGCGGCCAGAATGCCATCGGGCTGATTCTGGATTGCTGCCTGCGCGGCGAACGGCCGGCGGTGCTGATCGAGGAACTGGCCTATCCCGGTTTCCGCTATGCCGCGCGGGCGGCGCGGGCCGAGGTGGTGGCGGTGGAACTGGACGATTTCGGCATCGTGCCGGACTCGCTCGAGGCGGCCTGCCGCCGCCATGGCGCGCAGGTCCTGTGCCTGACGACCGAGGCGCAGAACCCCACAACGGGCCGGATGCCGGTGGAACGGCGGCTGGCCGTGGCCGATATCGCCCGGCGCTTCGACCTGCAGATCGTCGAGGACGATTGCTATTCGGTTGCGGAAAGCGACATTCCCGCGATGCGGGCGCTGGCCCCCGAACGGGTCTGGCTGATCGGCAGCCTGTCCAAGACGATTTCGGCGGCGCTGCGCTTCGGCTATGTGATCTGCCCGGCGGGGATGGGCGAGGCGGGGCGTCTGGCGGCGCAGCATTCCTTCTATGCGCTGTCGCGCCCGGTGGCGGAACTGTGCCACCGCCTGTTTGCCAGCGGCGAGGCGTCGGCGATCCGGGCGCGGGTGCAACTGGAATTCGCCGAACGCTTGCAGATGCTGGTCAATGTGCTGGGCGGTTTCGATCTGTGCTGGCAGCCCGGCGTGCCCTTCGTCTGGCTGCGGATGCCGCAGGGCTGGCGTGCCTCGGCCTTCACCCGGATGGCCGAGACCGAAGGTGTGCTGGTGCGTCCGGCGGATGAATACGCGCTGATCGGGGGCAGGGCCCCCAATGCGGTGCGGCTGGCGATCGCCGGCAACCTGACGCGTGCGGATTTCGAGTCGGCGTTGGAGATTCTGGCGCGGCTGTTGCGAAATCCGCCGTCCGACCTGGCGGCCTGAGACCCGCCCCGGCCAGATTGTGGCGCGATTGTGGCGGCTGGGCGGCAGGATCGCGGCAACATTGGCGGCCTTGTGGCGCAAAGGACTCAAGCCACGGGAGTTCACGAAGTTTCGCAAAGGGTTGCGTTGACGCAAGAGCCTGTGTCGGCGCAGGTTTCCGGCAGGCAGTCACAAGTATAACGAGACCCGAAAATGGGACATCAATCCTCTTTCCACGCCCCGCATGGCGGCGCGGATTTCCTTGGCTGGCGTGTGCGCGCGGGCGAGACCGAGATCGTCTATGACGACGGCGTGCGGCGCCGGATGATCTGGCGGGTGGCGGCCGCAACCGGAATCGAGGCGCGGATTTCCGATGCGCTGCGGATCGCGGTGGGCGCGCAGAAAATCGTGCCGACGCTTTATGACGAGCTGAAGAAGCGCGCCATCGCCATCGAGAAGATTGCAGGCTGACCGCCTGTTTCGCAGGCGGAATTTGCAAGGCAAGGGCGGCCGCAGGCCGCCTTTTTCCATGTTGAACTGTCATGGGCAAAAATGCTGACTTGAAAAGAGACGAATCCGGCGTCAGGATTTGATCAAACGACAGGGCGCAACGGGGCGGCAAAGGCACCGAAGCGGCCGGACGCGGGGCAATGATCCCGCGATGATAGGGGGAACGATGGCGAACACTCCTTCCGCCGAGGCGAAGACCGGCTGGGCGCTGGTTTCCGCACCGGCCGTCTATGTGCTTCTGATGCTGGCGGCCCCGCTGCTGCTGGTGTTCGGCCTGTCCTTTGCGGGGTTGGAGGACGGCAGCAAGGTCAGCCTTCCGCTGGCGGATGGCCAGGTCGAACAACTGGGCTTTACCCTGTCGAACTATGGCAAGCTGTTCTGCTGGTCGGTCAGCGAAAGCTGCTCGTCCACCGATGTGCGGATGGCGCAGGCCACCGCGAATGCGATGGGCCGGGCGCTGATGGTTGCCGGTTTCGTGACGCTGACCACGGTGCTGCTGGCCTATCCGGTGGCCTATTACGTCAGCTTCCATGTGCAGCCGTCGAAAAAGGCGCTGTGGCTGTTCCTGATCACCATCCCGTTCTGGACCAGCTATGTGATCCGGGTCGCGCTGTGGCGGACGATCCTGGGCTATGACGGGGCGGTGGATGCGGCACTGTCGGGCCTGGGCATCATCGACGGTCAGCTGAACGTGCTGCAATACGGCACCCTGTCGATCATCATCACGCTGAGCCACGCCTATGCCCCCTTCGCCGTGCTGCCGATCTTCGTGGCGCTGGAGAAGGTGGACCGCAGCCTGCTGGAGGCCGGCCAGGACCTTGGCGAAAGCCGCTGGACCACCTTCCTTCGCGTGACGCTGCCCCTGACCATGTCGGGTGTGGTGGCGGCGGTTCTGATCGTCTTCATCCCGACGGTGGGTGATTACGTGACACCGGAACTGATCGGATCGGGCAAGGTGCCGATGATCGCCAATTTCATCGAAACCCAGATGTGGAAGCTGCGCAATCAGGCCATGGGGTCCACTCTGGCTGTGTCCTCGATGCTGATCGTCGCCATCATCGCCACGCTGTTCGTGCTGGCCAACCGCCGCTATCTGGGAGCCCGCAAATGAAGACCAAGGGTCTGGGCCTGCGCACCTATACGATCATCTATCTGATCGTGCTTTATGCGCCGATCATCATCCTGCCGCTGTTCGCCTTCAACGATGCGACGACGGTGGCCTTTCCGCTGAGCGGTTTCACGACCAAGTGGTTCGCCGAGATGATGGGCGACGTGAACCTGCGCAAGGCGCTGGTGAACAGCCTGATTGTGTCGCTGTCCACCGCCGTCATCGCCACCGCGCTGGGGATTCTGGCCGCGCGGTCGGCGGTGCGCTACAGTTGGCCGGGCAAGGGCATCGTGATGGGGTCGATCATGGTGCCGCTGGTACTGCCCGAGATGATCGTGGCGATGTCGCTGCTGGTCCTCTTGCTGGCGATGGGGGTGAAGCTGTCGCTCTTCACCATCATTCTGGGCCATGTGCTGATCTGCATGCCCTTTGCCGTGGCCATTCTCTCTTCGGCCTTCCAGTCGCTTGACAAGTCGCTGGAAGAGGCGGCGCTGGATCTGGGGGAAACCGGCTGGTCCACCTTCCGCCTGATCGTGCTGCCGCTGGTGATGCCGGGCATCCTGTCCAGCTTCCTGATCACCTTCACCATCTCGATCGACGAATTCATCATCGCCAACTTCCTGGGCGGGGGCGAGCCGGTGCTGTCGGTCTTTGTCTTCACCGCCTTCCGCTTCCCCTCGACCGTGCCGCCGGTGCTGGCACTGGGGACGATGCTGGTGGCGTTCTCGATCCTTCTTCTGACCATCGCCGAATATTTCCGTCGCCGCGGCGTTGCCAAGGCGGGCGGCAAGGATACCGGAGGCTTCCTGTGACCACATCCGACGAAAAACCCGTGATGATCGAATTCCGGGATGTCCACAAATACTATGGCGACTACCACGCCCTGCGCGGGATCAACGGCACCATCAAGGCGGGCGAGTTCTTTTCGCTGCTGGGGCCGTCGGGCTGCGGCAAGACCACGCTGCTGCGCACCATCGCGGGGTTCGAGGATCTGTCCTCGGGTGTGGTGATGATCGACGGCAAGTCGATGAAGGGGGTGCCCGCCAACGTGCGCCCGACCAACATGGTGTTCCAGAGCTATGCGATCTTTCCGCATATGTCGGTGGCCGAGAACGTGGCCTTCGGCCTGCGCCGCGACCCGCGGTCTAAGGCCGAGAAGGCCGCCGCCGTCGAAGAGGCGCTGGCGATGGTCGGCCTCAAGGGCTATGGCGGCCGGGCGGCCCATGCGCTGTCGGGCGGCCAGCGGCAGCGGGTGGCACTGGCGCGCGCGCTGATCCTGAAGCCGAAGGTGCTGCTCTTGGACGAGCCGCTGTCGGCGCTGGACAAGAAGATGCGCGAACATATGCAGGTGGAGCTGATCAAGCTGCAACGCCAGGTCGGCATCACCTTCATCCTGGTGACGCATGACCAGGAAGAGGCGCTGGTGATGTCGGACCGCATCGCCGTGATGTTCGAGGGCGAGATCGCGCAACTGGCCGACCCGGAAACGCTCTACCGCCGCCCAAATTCGAAGAAGGTGGCGGATTTCATCGGCACGATGAATTTCGTTCCTGCAACGATCACCGGCGAAAGCGGCGGCCGGATCGAGGTGGAGGCCAAGGGACTGGGCCCGGTGTCGCTGACCGCCGATCAGGCCCCGCCGCCGCGCGGCGAGGATCCGGTGATCGGCCTGCGGCCCGAAACGCTGACCCTGCTTTACCCCGGCCAGACCACGGAAGGTCGGACGGTCGACGGGGTGATCGACGAGGTGATCTATTTCGGCGACATGACCTATTACGACGTCTACCTGGGCGGCACCGATGTCGAGGTGCGGCTCAGCATGCGCAACGTGCCGGGACGGCCGATCCTTGATGTCGGCAGCAAGGTGCAGGTGGCATGGAGCCCCGACGCGCTGGTCCTGTTCCGCTGAGGGTGCCACAAGGCGCGGCTTGCGCCGCAGGTTAGTGTCTCGCCTCTGCGCGCAGGCGCGCAACCGGCTCGGGGGCCTCCGGCGGGGATATTGGGGGTCTGAAAGAGGGGAAGGAAATGCCACTTTCCCTTCTCCAAATATCCTCAGGGGGTTTGGGGGCAGAATGCCCCCATCGGCGCAGAAGACGATGCGGCGGAGCCGCGCCGCTGGTTCACCGGTCTGCCGGCAGCAGGCCGAGGCCGCGCAGGTAGATGCCGGTGGCGGCTTCCAGCAGGTCTTCGGGGGGGAAGGGGGCGCCGCCGCCGTTGCCGCGCAGATAAAGTTCCACCACGCCATGCGACAGCGCCCGGATATGCGCCGAAACCATGCTGGACGGCGGGCGCTTTGCCGCAGGCAGCCCGGCCGTGATCGCTTCGGCCGCGCGTTCCATGATGACGCGGGCCTTGTTGGCCACCTGGGCCAGATCGGGGTGATCGGCCGGATGCAGACCGCTTTCGAACATCGCCTGGTAATGGCCGGGATATTTGCGCGCAAAGGCCAGATAGGCGCGGCCGGTGGCTTCGAAGGCGGCCAGCGGGCTGGGCTGGCCCTCGGCCCAGGCGAATTCCAGAAGGGCGGCGAAGATGTCGAACCCCTGCCGCGCCACTTCGGCCAGCAGGTCGTCGCGCCCCGCGAAATGGCGGTAGACCGCGGCGGGGGTCACATCGGCGGCCTTCGCGGCCTCCGACAGGGTGAAGCCCTGCGGACCCTTCTCGGCGATCAGCGCCAGCGCCGCCTCGACCAGCGCCTGCCGCAGGTTGCCGTGATGATAGCCGCGTTTCATCAGTCCTTCGGCCTGATCCCCGGCCCGCCGCAGATCTTGCCGTCGATCTTGCCGATAGCGGCCTTGTCCTTGCCCTTGTAGTCGACGGCGGAGAGTAATGTCTGCACCGCCGCGATACGGGCGCGCTTCTTGTCATCGGACAGGATCACCGTCCAGGGCGCGCGCTTGAACTGGCTGCGTTTCATTGTGTCGTCGATGGCGGCGCAATAGGCATCCCATTTCGCCAACCCGTCGATGTCGATCTGTGACAGTTTCCATTGCTTCAGCGGGTCGCTTTCGCGGTCGAGGAAGCGTTGCAGCTGTTCGGCCTGGCCGACCTCAAGCCAGAGCTTGACGAAGATGATGCCCTCATCCGCGATCATCTCCTCGAACTCGGGCAGCTGGCAGAAGAATTTCTCGCGTTCTTCGGGGGTGCAGAAGCCGAAGACATGTTCGACCATGGCGCGATTGTACCAGCTGCGGTCGAAAAGCGCGATTTCGCCCGCCGCGGGCAGCCAGTCGATATAGCGCTGGAAATACCACTGCTTCGCCTCGCGCTCGGTCGGTTTGGGCAGGGCCACCACATAGGCCTGACGCGGGTTCAGGTTCTCGCGCACCCGGTCGATGGTGCCGCCCTTGCCGGCGGCGTCGCGGCCCTCGAAGATCACCACCAGCCGCTTGCCGGTGGCCTTCACATCGGCCTGCATCTTCACCAGCTCGATCTGCAGGGCGGCCATATGGGCATCGTAATCCTTGCCCTTCATTTCCTCGCGGTAGGGGTAGGATTTCGTCAGGATGTCGTTGCCGTCATCCTTTTCGATGGCCTTACGCACCGCCTTGGGCGCCTCTTCCCGGAAGAAGCGGCTGATCGCGCCGTTGAAGGGCAGGTCCATGGCTGTCTCCTTACTTTGCGGCCAGTATGTCGGCGCTGCCGATCTTCGCAAGGTCGAAGGGTGTCGACTGGTAGATCTCGTTGATCCAGTTGCCGTAAAGCAGATGGGCATGGCTGCGCCAGCGGTTCAGCGGCGGCAGGGCGGGGTTGTCGTCGGCATAGTAGTTCAGTGGCACGTTGATCGGCGTGCCCGCCGCCACGTCGCGGTCATATTCCTGCTTCAGCGTGTCGCTTTCATATTCGAAATGGTTGAAGATGTAGAGCGCACGGTGGCCGGGGTCTTCGACCAGACAGGGGCCGACCTCGTCACTGCCCAGAAGGATGCGTAGGCCGGGGGCGGTTTCGATCTCGGCCGCGCGCATTTCGGTCCAGCGGCTGACCGGGATCACGAAATCATCCGAAAAACCGCGCAACAGTGGCGAGGTCGGCGCAAGGTTGCGGTGGCGGAAGCAGCCGAAGGCCTTTGCCGACAGCATGTGCTTCTGCACGCCATGGAAATGGTTGATCATCGCCATGCCGCCCCAGCAGACGCCGAAGGTCGAATGCACATGGCTTTGCGTCCAGTCCATCACGGCACGCAATTCATCCCAATAGGATACCTCGTCAAAAGGAAGATGCTCGATCGGGGCCCCGGTGATGATGAGGCCATCGAACTTCTCTCCGCTGGCCTGTACCTCGCGGAAGGGGCGGTAGAAGGTCGCCATATGTTCGGCGGCGGTGTTCTTCGTCTGGTGTTCGGTCATGCGGATCAGCTGGAAGTCGATCTGCAACGGCGTGGCACCGATCAGCCGGGCAAACTGGTTCTCGGTCTGGATCTTCTTCGGCATCAGGTTCAGCAGACCGATCCGCAGCGGGCGGATGTCCTGATGCGCGGCGCGGTCGGGCGACATCACCATGACGCCTTCGGACCGCAGCACGTCAAAGGCGGGCAGGGTTTCGGGCAGGGTGATGGGCATGGTCGCGCTCCTGACGCTTGGCCGGAAAAGGGAAAAGCTGGAGTTAGGACTGCGCCGCGCGCCCGTCAATGGTGCGGTCGATGGCGCGGGCGATCAGTCGGTCGAAATCGGCAGGGCTGCGGACATCCGACACCTCGTCTGCGGTGACGGTGACACCCCAGCGGGCCATCGCCTCATATCGCGGCTGACGGTGGTCCAGAAGCCGGGCATAGCCAAAGCGCAGAAAGGCATCGGGATCGACCTCGGTCTCGGGTCGGCCTTCGCGTGCCAGATATTCGGCCCAGAGGCTGCGCAGGAAATCCGGCTGATAATAGATCGGCTTCGGCGCGCGGTCGAAGCGGCGGATCAACTCGTCACGGTGATCGTCGGACCCCTTGATCCAGACCAGCAGCAGGGTTTCCGCCAGTTGCGTCATCACCGGGTCGGCGGGGTCCCCGGCATCGACCACCTCGCAGATCGACCCCGAACTGTCGCAGATGAAATCGCGGTAGCCATAGATGTCCTCGGCCCGGTCGATGAAGCGGGCGGCATCCAGCGTGGCGGCGATCTCGGCCTCGCGGTGCTGCTCTTGGCGTTTCAGATATTCGGCAAAGGGCAGGCCGCCCCTGGCCGCATCGCCGGGCTTGCCCAGATAGGTGGACAGCGGGGCCAGATTGTCGAAGGTGATGTTCGAGGCGATATAGACCGAATCCGTCATCAGCAATTCGCGCAAGAGAGGGTTCTTCATCGCTTCGCGCTTGAACATGTCGGCGATGAATTCGCCCATGTAGCGGGTGCCGATCCGGTAATCGACCGAATAGTGGAACCAGCCGCCGCCCTGTGCCCGGGGCGCGTCGCGGAGCATGTTGGACAGATGCGTCTTGCCCAGGCCGGACATGCCGAACAGCAGAACGCGCTTGTGACTGGCGGCGCGGTAGGTATCGGCGGTGGGATAGATCATCGGTCGGCCCTTCGGTCTGGCGTCTTCGTGTTAGCGAAGGGGCCGGGGGCGGGCAATGGAAAACCCCGCCCGGATGGGGCGGGGTGCCTTTTGCTGCGGGGAAGGATCAGAAGCTGAACCCGACCTTCACGCCCACGGCAACGGCGTGGTTGTCGGTCATCGCCGCCACCGGCACGCCGCCGGGTGCCGCATCGGCATCGCCCAGATCCAGATAGCGCGCGCCCATGGTGATCTTCATGTTGTCCTGGGTGTAGACGACCCCGACGCCGATCCCGCGGTAGCCGTTGGTCGGCGCCAGCGGCGAGACATTGGGATCGCCCTTCGGCTCATAGGTCGCGAAGAGCGAGCCGGACCAGTTGTCGTTGAACTTGCGGCCAACACCAAGGGTGTAGGTGGTGCTGTCCTCAAGATCGGTCAGCGAGGCCCCGCCAAGGACCGAAGGCTGGATCAGGAACTCGGACCAGTCCACCCAGCGGACCGAGCCGAAAACCAGCGTGTTCGCGGCAACGCCGGTCTGGAAGTCGAGGTTCACCGCCTGGGGGGTATCGACGCTGGTGACATCCGGCGGGGCGATGACGGTGGTGCCCATGCGCTGCGTGGTGTCCAGATCATGCGTGACCTTCGAGAAATAGGTCAGCGCGACGCGCAGCGCGATCTCGGGCTTTTCATAGGCGGCGCCGACCAGATAGCCGGTCCCCCAGGCATCGTCGAAACTGACGTTATAGCCGTTCAGGCCCGAACCCGTGTAAGCCGCGCCTGCAAGCGTCACCTCGCCCGAAGCGCGGGAGGCACGGATACCGCCGTGGACCGAGAAGCTGTCATTGAATTTGTAACGCAGGATGCCGGTGATGACATCGCTGTCCAGCTTGGCCGAAGTGCCACCCAGCAACAGAGAACCACCTGCCGCCGCCGAAGGATAGGCGATGTCGGCGCCGTAATCCTGCCCGTAGATCAGCGTGGCCGAGAGTTGCGGGCTGAAGTCGTATTTCAGGGCTATGGCGGGCAGCGTGTGATCGCCGGCAACGCTTCCGGTCTGCCGCGTTGCAAGGTCAACGCCACTGACGCTGGGGTTGATCATGCCGAAGCTGAGTTCGGCGTAATTCCCCTTTTCGAAGATGATGCCAATACCTTGGCCCGAGCGGTCAACCCCGCCCGCCTGCGCCATGCCCGCCACAAGCCCGAAAGCCGCAGTCGTCATCAGAATGCGTTTCATTGTCCTCATCCCTCGCAAAGGAATTCCCCTGAGACCACGCTAGGGGGTGCGACAATAGGGGTCAATCAATGACGCGGCGTCACGGAATCGTGACCTTTCGGTTGTGGCGCGGCTGTCGCTGCGCGTCCGGTCTCCGACCGGATCGACAGCCAGTTTGCCCCAAGAATAAGCAGCGCCCCGGCGATCAGCGGCAGGGTCAGCGGTTCGTCGTAAAAGGTGGCTCCGATCAGGGCGATCAGCGGCAGGCGGGCAAAGTCGATCGGCCCGACGAATGAGGCCGGTGCCAGTTGCAGCGCGCGCGTCAGGCACAGATGCGCCGTGACGCCCGCCAGCCCGATCAGCACCAGCCAGGGCAGGGTCGATGCGGTGGGCAGGGCAACGGTCCCGTCCGCCCCCGAAAGGGCAAAGCCGAAGCCGGTCTGCATGAGGCACATCCAGAACAGGATCGAGACCAGATCCTCGTCCCGCGTCAGCCTTTTGACCATCATCACCGACAGGGCGAAGAACAAGGCGCAGGCGGCGGCTGCCAGCACGCCGGGATCGACATGGTCGAATTCCGGCCGGGCGACCAGAAGGATGCCGCCAAATCCGATGGCCGCCGCGATCAACCTTGTGCGGGTCTGCGTCTCGCCCAGAACCAGCGGTGCCAGCAGGATCACCCACAGCGGCGAGGTGAATTCCAGCGCGAAGACCTGGGCCAGCGGGATCTGCGTCAGCGCCCAGAACCACAGGGCCTGGCCGGTGAAATGCACGGCATTGCGCAGGACGTGGCCGGGCAGGCGGCGCGTCGTGATCCGGCCAAGGCGGCCCATCGCGGTGGCCAGTGCCAGAACCAGAACGATGCCGATGATCGACCGCCAGGCCAGAATCTCGAACGTGTCATGCTGGCCCCGGATCGCGCGTGTCGCAATCGCCATGGCCGTGAAGGCGGCGATGGAGCCGGTCATCCACAGGGCGGCGGTCAGGGGGCGATAGGGCGCGGTCATGCGCCGATCAGTGCCGGGCAGGCTGGCCAATGTCCAGAGGCTGCTTTGGCCGGAAGTGACCGCGACCTGTCAAGCGGCGCCGATTTTTCGACGAAAAATCGCGCGCCTGGCAGCCGGTCTAGCTGCCCGAAATCCTGAAATCCCGCTTCAGATGCGCGGTGGCCTTGTACCAGGCGCTTGTGCGCGTGCGGGCCTGATGCGCGTCAAAGGCGGCGCGGTCGGTGAAGGCCTCATCCACCTGCCAGACCAGCGGATCGGTGGTCGGGCGGATGTTGAACGACAGGCACCCCGGCTCTTCCCGCGTCAGGCGGACATGATCGGGCAGATGCTCGCGCACCAGCCCGGCCTCGGTCGTATTGGCGCAGATCAGATGGCCGGTCAGGGTGATCATTCCAGTTCGATCGTCCCCGGCGGTTTCGAGGTGCAGTCGTAGAAGACGCGGTTCACGCCCTTGACCTCGTTGATGATCCTTGTGGCGGTCTCGCCAAGGAAATCGTGGCTGAAGGGGTAGTAATCCGCCGTCATGCCATCCACGCTGGTGACGGCGCGCAGGGCCAGCGCATAGTCATAGGTGCGCCCGTCGCCCATCACGCCGACGGTCTTCATCGGCAGGATGGCGGCGAAGGCCTGCCAGATCTCGTCGTAAAGGCCATGCTTGCGGATCTGGTCGATATAGACCGCATCGGCGCGGCGCAGGATGTCGAGTTTCTCGGCGGTGATCTCGCCGGGGCAGCGGATGGCAAGGCCGGGGCCGGGGAAGGGGTGGCGGCCGATGAAAGCGGGCGGCAGGCCAAGTTCGCGGCCCAGGGCGCGGACCTCGTCCTTGAAAAGCTCGCGCAGGGGTTCCACCAGCTTCAGCCCCATCTTTTCCGGCAGGCCGCCGACGTTGTGGTGCGATTTGATGGTGACGGACGGTCCGCCCGAGAAGCTGACCGATTCGATCACGTCAGGGTAAAGCGTGCCCTGCGCCAGGAATTTCGCCCCGCCGACCGCGGTGGCATGTTTCTGGAACACGTCGATGAAGAGGCGGCCGATGGTCTTGCGCTTGACCTCGGGGTCCGAGACGCCTTCCAGCGCGCCGAGGAAGAGGGCGCTTTCATCGGCATGGATCAGCGGCATGTTGTAATGGTCGCGGAACATGGTGACGACCTGTTCGGCCTCGCCCAGCCGCAGAAGGCCGTGATCGACGAAGACGCAGGTCAACTGGTCGCCGATCGCCTCATGGATCAGCACGGCGGCGACCGAGGAATCGACCCCGCCCGAGAGGCCGCAGATCACCTTCGCATCGCCGACCTGATCGCGGATCCTGCGGATCGCCTCTTCGCGGTAGGCACCCATGGTCCAATCGCCCTTGAACCCGGCCAGCCTGACGAAATTCTCGTAGAGGCGGGCGCCTTTCGGGGTGTGATGCACCTCGGGGTGAAACTGGACGGCATAAAAGCGGCGCGCGGGGTCGGCGGTGATGGCGAAGGGGGCGTTGGGGCTGGTGCCGTAGACGCGGAAGCCGGGGGCGATTTTCGACACATGGTCGCCGTGCGACATCCAGACCTGTTCCGGTCCCTCCTCGAACCATCCCGCCAGGAGCGGAATGGTCTCGTCGGCAGGGGTGACTTTGGCGCGGCCGAATTCGGCGGTGCCATGGCCGCCTTCGACCGTGCCGCCAAGGCAATGCATCATCACCTGCTGGCCGTAGCAGATGCCGAGGATCGGCACGCCGAGATCGAAGACGCCGGCCGGTGGCATCGGGGCGTTGTCCCAATAGACCGAGGCGGGGCCGCCCGAGAAGATCACCGCCTTCGGGGCGAAGGTCTTCAGGAAGGATTCGTCCACGCGATTGTAGGGGTGGATCTCGCAATAGACGTTCAATTCGCGCAGGCGGCGGGCGATCAGCTGGGTGACTTGCGAGCCGAAGTCGATGATCAGGAGGCGGTCATGATGGGTCATGCGCCCGCGTAGCGCGCGGGGGGGCGACTCGCAAGGGGTGGCCCGTGCAAAGCCGGGGGTTTCACACCCCCGCGGGCGAATGCAGGCATTCGCCCTTCCCCCGTGGGGTATTTCGGCAAAGATGGAAGACGGGTCGTTTTCGTCATGATCGGGTGTCGCTTTTGGCGGGCAGGCGACGGAAACGGGGGGCGGGGTGCGGCGGTTTGGCGGCATAAGAGCGGAAAGGATTTCGCTGGAGGCGATGATGAGCGATCTGGATGTGACGGTTGAACAGGGCGGCGGACGGCGGGCGCGGGGCGGCGGCGGCGGCGCGCGACGGGCCGAGCGGACGGCCGTGTCCTTCGAGACCGCGCGGTTCATCGAGCGCAACATCCCGAATTTCGAGATCCTGAACGAAGAGGCCCTGCAGATCATCGAGGCCAATGCCGAAACGGTTCTGGAGGAGATCGGCGTCAACTTCGTGGAAAACCCGGCCGCGCTGGCGCGCTGGAAAGCGGCCGGGGCGGATGTGAAGGGCGAGCGAGTGCATATCCCGCGCGGCCTGGCCCGCAAGCTGATTGCGACGGCGCCGAGGACCTTTACCCAGCATGCCCGCAATCCGGCGCGGAACGTCGACATCGGTGGCCGCAATCTGGTGCTGGCCCCGGTTTACGGTCCGCCCTTCGTGCGCGATGCCGAAGGTGGGCGCCGCTATGCCACGATCGAGGATTTCCGCAATTTCGTGAAGCTGGGCTACATGTCGAAATGGCTGCACCATTCCGGCGGCACGGTCTGCGAACCGACCGATGTGCCGGTGAACAAGCGTCATCTCGACATGCTGCTGGCGCATATGACGCTGAGCGACAAGCCCTATATGGGGTCGGTGACGGAACCCGGCCGGGCGACGGATTCGGTCGAGATGTCTAAGATCCTGTTCGGGTCGGATTTCGTTGACCGGAACACGGTGATGACCAGCCTGATCAACATCAACAGCCCGATGACCTTTGACGGCATCATGATGGGCGCGCTGGAGGTCTATGCCGAGGCCAATCAGGCCGCCATCGTTTCGCCTTTCATCGTCGGCGGGGCCATGGCGCCGGTGACGGTGGCGGGCACGCTGACGCAGGTTCTGGCCGAGATTCTGGCCGGGGTTGCCTATAGCCAGCTGGTGCGCGCCGGTGCGCCGGTGATCGCGGGGGCTTTCGTGACCAGCATCGACATGAACAGTGGGGCGCCGACCTTCGGCACGCCGGAGGCCAGCCACATTACCTATGGCGCGGGCCAGCTGGTGCGGCGGCTGGGGGTTCCCTACCGGTCTGCCGGCGGGTTCTGCGGATCGAAGCTGCCGGATGCGCAGGCGGCCTATGAATCGGCCAACAGCCTGAACATGGGGCTCTTGTCCGGCGTAAACTTCATGCTGCATGCCTGCGGCTGGCTGGAGGGCGGGCTGGTGTCCTCTTACGAGAAATTCGTGATGGACGCCGACCAGCTGGGCACGCTGCACCATCTGGCCAGGGGTGTGATGATCGACGAGAACGGGCAGGGCATGGATGCCATCCGCGAGGTTGGCCCCGGCGGGCATTACCTGGGCTGCGCCCATACGCAGGCGAATTTCAAATCCGCGTTCTGGCGCACCGATCTTCTGGATTACAAACCCTACGAGACCTGGGAAGAAGAGGGCGCGCGCGATACGCAGGCGCTGGCGACGATCCGGGTGAAGAAGCTGCTGGCCGACTATCAGGCCCCCGAACTGGATGCTGCGAAGAAGGAAGAGCTGGAGGCTTTCGTGGCCCGCCGGAAATCCGAAATGCCGGACGCCTTCATCTGAGGGCTGTCCTGGGAAATGGCTGAAGCCGGTTTCCGTTCTGGAAACAGTGATGGCCCGCGCCGGGAAACCGGCGCGGGCCTTTGCAGCTTATGTCTCTCAGGCAACAGGCGCGCGGCGCAAGAGCCTGGCTTCGGCCAGGAGGGCGATCAGCACTTCGATGTGCTGGGCGATGGAATAGGAAGCGTCGCCGCGCTGACGGGTTTCCTCCAGCGCCTCTTCGGCCGACAAAAGCCGGGGCAGGATCCGTTCCGGCGTGGTTTCCCCCGGCGCAAGCCGTTTGAGCCAGCGATTGCGGTTGTAATCCGACAACCCGAGGCGGGCGGCCCGCATCAGGATCGAGGGGCGACGCATCTCGGACAGGACCTTGCGAAAATCGGACATTGGCAGCCTCCGTTTGAACCGGCCACATCCTGACAACATGCAACCCTGCGTTGCGCGTTCCTTCGATTCAGCGCGCGGAGGTTTCTGAATTGTTTAGGAATTGATTACAATTATTCGAACTGCCGCAAGTATTAACGAACAGGTAACTAATTAACCTTTAGGTTGCATTTGTCCAAGTGAGGACGGATGCCACCGTTCAGATACCGCCAGCAACAGGACGCACGGCTTGTCTCATCCCAGTCTTCTCAGCCTGACACCGCAGCATCCCGGATGGCTGCCCGAATGGTTGCCGGACTGGTTGCCCGACCGGGTCCGGCTCTATCTCAGCCATACCGAGCATGGCATCTCGATCCGGGAACTGGCACGCCGCGTCGGGCTGAATGCCTCGACCGTGTTGCGCCAGGTCCGCCGGTTCGAGATGCGCCGGGATGATCCCCTGATGGACGAGGCATTGAACCTGTTGTCGCGCGGTGCCCTGTCGCAGCCAGCCTCAGACCGAAAGGACCCCCCTGACATGACCGCTCCGATCCGTGCCTTGCAGACCACCGATGAGGCCACCTTGCTGCGCGAAGGCCGCCGTATCCTGCGACGGCTGGCCGAACCGGGGGCGGTGATGGCGATTGCCGCCGATATGGAAAAGGCGGTTGTCATGCGGGAGTTCCCCGATGGCCGGTCGGCGCGGACCGGTATTGTCGAGAGGGCGGTCGCGCAGGCCTTTACCTTGAAGGACTGGATCCAGTGCCGCAAGGCCGGACGCATCTCGACCTATGAGATCACCCAGGCCGGTCGGATGGCGTTGAAGCGGATGATCGACGACGAGGATCGCCGCCGCCAGTCCCCGGACGCGATGCCGGGGCTGGCCGAGGCGCAGGGCAGTTTCGCAGGCCAGCACCGGCTTTGGGCCGAGCGCGAGGTGATGGACGACGACGGCCCGCGTCGGCTGCGCTACAATCTGGCGGAAAGCCCGGTGGCGGTGTTGGGGCGGCGGCGTGACAAGGATGGCAAGCCGTTTCTCGACATGCCCCTTGTCGAGGCAGCCGAGCGCCTGCGGGAGGATTTCGAGCTGGCCCATATGGGCCCGCGGGTGGCGCAGAACTGGGAAAAGTTCCTGACCGGCGGCGACCGTGGCACTTTCCGGGGCGATGGCGGTATCGCGGAAGGGCCAGGCCGGGCGCGGGAACGGGTGGCATCGGCGCTGCGCGACCTGGGGCCCGGCCTCGGCGATGTGGCGCTGCGGGTCTGCTGCTTTCTGGAAGGGATCGAGACGGCTGAGCGCCGGATGGGCTGGGCCGCGCGTTCCGGCAAGATCGTGCTGCGCATCGCGCTGATGCGGCTGCGGCGGCATTACGACGATACCTATGGCCGATCCGGCCCCCTGATCGGCTAGGGTGCCGGACATGAAAAAAGGGGCGCGTGTCCCCGCGCCCCTTGACCTTCCGGGCTTTTCCGCCCCGGATCAGCGCGCCGCTGCTCAATCGGCGCGGGTCAGTCCTGCCTTGTGGACCACGCCTGCCAGCGCACCGCCGGCCAGCGGGGCCAGGATGAAGACCCAGAGGTCCGCCAGGGCCTGACCGCCGACGAAAAGAGCCGGGCCGATCGAACGCGCCGGGTTGACCGAAACGCCCGTCACCTTGATCCCGACCAGATGGATGGCCGCCAGCGTCAGGCCGATGGCAAGCCCCGCCATCGCGGCAGGCGCACCCGACTGGGTGGCCCCAAGGATCACGGTGACGAAAAGGAAGGTCATCACGAATTCGAAGATCAGCGCAGACGTCAGCGAATATTCCCCCAGATAGCCGGGGCCAAACCCGTTCTGGCCCAGGCCGCCGGTCCAGGCAGCGCTGCCGGAGGCGATCAGATACAGCACCAGGGCGCCGACAATTGCGCCTGCGACCTGTGCGATCACATGCACAACGAAGATGCCGCCGTCGATACGGCCCGACAGCATCATGCCCAGCGATACAGCGGGGTTGAGATGCGCACCCGAGATCGACCCGAGGCCATAGGCCGCCGCGACGATGGCAAGACCGAAGGCCAGAGCGATGCCCGTAAGGCCGATCCCGCTTGTACCATCCGCGCCTGCGATCACGGCCGCCCCGCAACCGAACAGCACCAGAATTGCGGTGCCCAGAAACTCTGCGACAAATCTCTTACTCATGTTCCCTCTCAAGATACCTGCACATGCGCTTATCGCATGGGCCTGCGGCAATGCCGAACAGGCTGGATCATTGCGTTGATTGTCCGAAAGCCCTATGGGGAGAAGACCGGAAAGTCAGGGGGAAAAATCTTTGCGCGACCTCAAGCTGCCCGAGCAACGCCATCCCGAAAAGGCGCATCGCGCCGATCAGGCGCAGCCGAAAAAGCCCGACTGGATACGCGTCAAGGCGCCCACTTCCGAAGGCTACAAGACCACGCGCGACATCCTGCGCGAAAAGAAGCTTGTCACCGTCTGCGAAGAGGCCGGCTGTCCCAATGTCGGCGAATGCTGGAGCCAGGGCCACGCCACCATGATGATCATGGGCGAGATCTGCACCCGTGGCTGCACCTTCTGCAATGTGGCAACCGGCAAGCCGCAGGCGCTGGACCTGTTCGAACCGGGTCGGGTGGCGCATGCGGTCAGCGAACTGGGCCTGAACCATGTCGTCGTCACCAGCGTCGACCGCGATGATCTTGAGGATGGCGGAGCCGAGCATTTCGCACAGACCATCCGCGCCATTCGCCACCGCAGCCCCGGCACCACGATCGAGGTGCTGATCCCCGATTTCCTGAAATCGGCCGCCGGCGCACTGGAAACCGTGGTCGCGGCGCGCCCGGATGTTCTGAACCACAACCTTGAAACCGTGCCGGGGCTTTACCCCGAAGTGCGGCCCGGTGCGCGCTATTTCCATTCGCTGCGGCTGTTGCAGCGCGTCAAGGAACTGGACCCGGCCATGTTCACCAAATCGGGCATCATGGTTGGCCTGGGCGAGGACCGCCAGGCCGTCGGGCAGGTGATGGATGACATGCGGGCGGCCGATGTCGATTTCCTGACCATCGGGCAATATCTGCAACCGACGCCCAAGCATCACCGCGTCGACCGTTTTGTCACGCCCGAGGAATTCAAGGCCTATGAGAAGGCTGCCTATGGCAAGGGCTTCCTCATGGTTTCGGCCACACCCCTGACCCGGTCGAGCTATCACGCCGGCGACGATTTCGCGCAATTGCGGGCGGCGCGTCTGGCGAAACTCGGCCGGGCCTGAGCCGATCCTTCGTCGAAGGATCGAAATCGAGTTTTCGTCGAAAACTCGAATCTTCTGATTTTCGACGAAAATCAGCGGTCAGAACAGCATCTGAACCGGATCGCGGTTGCAGACCACGATGAACTGGTTCGAGCTTGCCAGCAGATGAAAGCCGCGCTTGCGGACCTCGGCAATGAAGAGATCGCGCCCGACCTCGCGGTCCACCCAGGCGATTGAGCGGCGGACCACTCCTCCCTGCGCCGCACGGGCCGAGAAGATGGTCCTGATCCACTCCTGCGGTGTGGTGTTGACCGGGGGTGCGGAGGAGGTGGCGAGGCGGGGTGCTGCATACATCCCCCGATCCTGCCGCATCGACGGTTAATGCTGGGTTAACCCTACTCTACCGGGGCGACCCGCTTCAGATAGGCCGCCACCGCCGTCACGTCCTCTTCCGGCAGCCGGGCAAAATTTTCCACCACATGCGCCATATGGCCGCCGACACTGTCGAATTCGGGGGTAAATCCCGTTGTCAGGTAATAGGCGATCTCGCCTTCCGACCAGCCCAGCCGTGCCGGGGTGATGTTCGGCACCCGCGCCTGACCGGCGGGATCCGACGGATCGGCCGCACCGCCCAGCCAGCGCGAAAGTTGCATGCCCCCCAATACATTCCGCGGCGTATGGCATTCGCCGCAATGCGCCATCGCCTCGACGATATAGCGGCCGCGATCCTCGGTGGGGGTCAGATTCCCCGGCACCGCCCAGTTGTCGCGCATGAACAAGAGCTTCCAGCCGCCCAGCGACATGCGGATGTTGAAGGGAAAGCCGATCTCATGCGGCTGGCTGGGGGCGGGGTCGGCGGGAAGGGTCTTCAGGAAGGCATGAAGATCGGCGACATCCTGAAGCTGCATCTTCGCGTAGGAAGCATAGGGCAGGGCAGGGTAGAGATGCTCGCCTTGCCGCGACACGCCGCGCGTCAGCGCATTGGCCAGATCGAGCAGCGTCCAGTCGCCTATTCCCGCCGTCGCATCCTGGCTGATGTTCGGTGCGAGGAACGTGCCGAAGGGCGAAGCGAATCTTTGCCCGCCGCTCAGCACCAGCTGCGCCTCATCCTTGGCCCCCTGCGCCATGTGGCACGAGGCGCAACCCGTGGCCCAGAACACCCGCTCGCCTCTGGCGACATCGCCGGTCAGCCCCGCGACCGCGCTTTCCGGCAGCGGTTTGGGCAGGGTAAGCCAGAACGCGATGCCGCCCGCCAGAATGGCCAGACCCAACAGGTTGCGCAGCAGTCGCATGGCTGATCTCCGCTAGTGACTGTGGCAAGTCTAGCCCAGCCCCGGCCACCTGTCAGGTGGTCAGGGCAGCTTTCGCAGGGAATTGACCGTCAGCCAGTCGGGCCAGCCGAACAGCCATTCATAAAGACCCACGGCCAGACAGGCCGCGATGACCGCGCCGTAAAAGATCACCTGCCGCATCGACGGCGGGTTCTGCGCCCAGCGTTTCGCCTTCAGCAGCCAGCGCGGGTTCACACTCCCTCTCCGGTAAACCGCACCTTGCCGATGAAGGGCAGATTGCGGTTCCGCTGCGCAAAGTCGATGCCATAGCCGACGACGAATTCATCGGGGATCTCGAAGCCGGTCCAGTCGGCCTTGACCGGCACTTCGCGGCGGCTGGGCTTGTCCAGCAATGCACAGACCTTCAGCCGTTTCGGTTCGCGCGCTTTCAGCAGGTGGATGACATGGCTGAGGGTGAAGCCCGTATCCACGATATCTTCGACCACCAGCACATCGCGGCCGGCAATTTCGCCGCGCAGATCCTTCAGGATGCGCACCTCGCGGCTGGAATGCATGGAATCGCCGTAGCTGGAGGCTTCGAGAAAATCCACCTCGACCGGCAGGTCGATCTCGCGCACGAGGTCCGCGATGAAGACGAAGGATCCGCGCAGAAGCCCCACCACCACCAGCTTGTCACAGCCCTGGAAATGCGCCGTGATCTCGCGCGCCAGCGCCTCGACCCGCGCCGCGATGGATTTGGCGCTGATCATCTGGTCGATCACATAGGGGCGGTCTGGCATATGGAATTCCCTTCGCTCCGCACCCGGCAAATGTTTAGGCGCAGCCCCTTCCTTGCGCTATCCTTGCCGTATTTCAAGAGGAGGCTTTTGCCATGCGATTTCCCGCTGTGATCCTTATCCCCGCTTTCGCGTTGTGCGCGGCCCCGCTTCTGGCGCAAACGACCGCCGATCTGGCGGTGCTGCGGGCCAGAACCGCCTTTGCCGCCGGGGACCACGCCGCCGCCCTTCCGGTCTTGCAGGCCGAGTCGGCTGCGGGACATGCCCGCGCGCAGGCGATGCTGGGCTTTTACCATGAACATGGGCTGGGCGGTCTTCCGGTCGATCCTGCCAAGGCGCTGGCGCTCTATACCGCTGCCGCTGATCAGGGATTTGCAACGGCGTTGCACAATCTGGGGACATTTCATGAATTGGGCCTGGGTGGAGTGGCCGAGGACAAGGCCAGGGCGCGGGAATATTTCTGGAAGGCGGCCGGGCAGGATTATGCGCCTTCGCTGTCCGCGCTGGCGATCCTGCTGCGGGACGGTCAGGGCGGCGGTGCCGACCCGGCGACGGCGCTGTCGCTGTTCCAGCGCGCGGCCGCCCTGGGCGATGCGCGCGGCACGGCGGAACTGGCCTGGATGACGGCGACGGGGCAGGGCATCGCGGCCGATCTGCCCGCCGCACGCGCGCTTTATGAAGTGGCGGCCGCCCATCATATCGACTGGGCCGAACGCGACTATGCCGAGATGCTGGAATTCGGCGAAGGCGGGCCAGCCGATCCGGGGCTTGCCCTGCATTTCTATCAGCGGGCGGCGGGGCAGGGCTATGCGATGGCCGGGATGGATATTGCCGAAATGGCCTGGGCCAATCCGCAGGTCTTTCCCGATCAGGTGCAGGCGCTGGCCTGGTGCCTTTGGGCCGAGGCGCAGCCGCCGCTGTGGGATGGCACCGAATACGAAGGACGCTGCGCCGAAGCGATGTCCCGGCATTCGCCCGAAGAACAGGCCGAAGCCGCCCGACGCGCGGCGGCACTTTAGCCCTGCGGCCAGCCGTCGCTTGATCTTCCTGCCCCGGCAGGCCACATCTGGGCAAAAGCCCGAGAGCCATGCCGACCCATCACGAGACCCGCCGTCTGCCCTACACCGCCCGCCAGATGTATGATCTGGTGGCCGATGTGCCGCGATACCCCGAATTCCTGCCGTGGAATTCCGCCGCCCGAATCCGGTCCCGAACGCCGGTCGAGGGCGGCGAGGTGATGGAGGCCGATCTGGTGATCAGCTTCAAGGTGTTCCGCGAAAGATTCGGCAGCCGGGTGACGCTGCTGCCCGAGGAGGGCCGGATCCTGACCGAATATCTGGACGGGCCGTTCAGATACATGCGTTCGACCTGGAGTTTCCGGGATGTGGACGGCGGCTGCGATGTCGAATTCTTCGTCGATTTCGAATTCCGCAATGCCATCCTGCAAGGCATCATCGGGCTGGTGTTCAACGAGGCGATGCAGCGCATCGTCCGTGCCTTCGAGTCCCGCGCAAAGGCGCTTTACGGCCCCGCGCCGACCTGACGCGACGGAAACCGTGCCGTCTGGCGTGAAGCCGTCATGTCCAGCCGGAGGGAACCATGCGCAGATTTGCCGTCCTTGTCGCTGTCCTGCTGTTCGGCCTGCCCGCCGCTGCCGAAACCGTCCATCTGGGCGACCGCCAGTATGACATCGTTCTGCCGGCCAAACCGCAAGGGGCGCCGCTGATCCTTGCCCTGCATGGCGGGGGCGGCGACCCCGGCCAGTTTGCCCGCGCCTCGGGCTTTGCCCGTGCTGCCACGCGCGCGGGTTATGCCGTGGCCTTTCCGGCGGGCAGCGGACGGCGGGGCGACAGGCTGCTGACCTGGAACGGCGGCTATTGCTGCGGCCATGCCGCGCGCGCCGGTGTCGATGACATGGGCTTTCTGCGGCAGGTCATTGCGGATGCCGCCAGCCGCTTCGGCGTCGACGGATCCGGCATCTACATCACCGGCATGTCGAACGGCGCGATCCTGTCGGAAACCTTCGCCGCCCGGAACCCCGGCCTTGTCCGCGCCGTCGCGGGCGTGTCCGGCACGATGGACACAAGCCGCACCCGCGTGCAGGGCCGGGTGCCCGCGCTGATCATCCACGGCACCGCCGATCCGATGGTGCCCTATGACGGCGGGCAGGGCGACAGCAGCCTGACGCGGACCGACTTTTCATCGGTCGCCTCGGTGGTGAAGGCGTTTCTTGGCCCCTGGGGCGGCGGGCTGGCCAGGACCAGCCGCAGCATCGACCGCAAGGATGACGGAACGTCTGTCACCGTCACCGAATACCAGAAGAATGGCAGGGTCATCCTGCGCCTGATGACCATCGAAGGCGGGGCGCATCACTGGCCCGGTGGCCGCAAGGCACGGCTTCAGGACGGCAAGACGCAGGAGATCGAGGCAAATGACGAAATCCTGCGCTTCTTTGCGGCGCATCCCTGAACGGCAGGTCAGCCGATTGCCGCCGCCAGCAGCGCCAGTGCGTGTTCCGTTGCGGCCTTGCGCACCTGCGCCCGACCGCGCGCGCCAAACTCCACCGTTTCCACCTGCGTCTCGCTGCCTTGACGCGCCAGGCCAAAGCAAACCCGGCCTTCGGGTTTGAACTCCGATCCGCCGGGGCCTGCAATGCCGGTGATCGACACCGCCACCCCGGCCTGCGACCGGCGCAGCGCGCCTTCGGCCATCTCGCGCGCGACGGGTTCGGACACCGCGCCGTGGTCGTGCAGCGTCGTGGGGTTGACCCCCAGCATCTCGACCTTGGCGGCGTTGGAATAGGTGACAAAGCCGCAATCGACCACATCCGATGCCCCCGGCACATCGGTCAGCGCCGCCGCCACCATGCCGCCGGTGCAGCTTTCCGCCGTGGCGATGCGCAAGCCCCAATAGCGGGCGCGCTGCAAGACATCGGCCGCTAGCCCAGCCATGGCTGCACCAGCCCGTGATAGAATCCGGCGGCGGCCATCACCGCAACACCTGCAAAAAGCCCGGCCCAGAGATCATCCAGCATCACGCCCGCCGCATCATGGCGACGGTCGGCCCGGCCCACCAGCCAGGGTTTCCAGATGTCGAACAGCCGGAAGAACAGGAAGGCACCAACCCAGCCCGGATAGGCCACCACGGCCCAGTTCTCGACCCCGTGCTGCCAGAAGGCCGCCGCCGGGAACAGCAACGTCAGCCATTGCCCGGCCACTTCGTCGATCACCACTTCCGAGGGGTCCTCGCCGGGGCGCAGGCTGGCCTTGCAGGCCCAGAATCCAAGACCCGTGACCACAAGCGTGGCCGCCACCAGCACCGGAAAGCCCAGCCAGCGGTCGATCGCCACGCCAAGCGCAAGGGCGACGGCCGAAGCCCAGGTGCCCGAAGCGGGACGCAGATGGCCGATTCCGAAGAAGGTTGTGATCAGTTTCATGCCTTTACCAGGGTGCAGGTGGCCAGCGCGGCAATGCCTTCCTCGCGGCCGGTGAAGCCAAGGCGCTCCGATGTGGTGGCCTTGACGCTGACCCGATCCGCCGGAATGCCGATGACATTCGCCAGAACGTTCGCCATTTCAATGGCATGGGGACCGATCTTCGGGCGTTCGCAGACCAGAGTCACATCGCAGTTCGACAGCCGATAACCCTTATCCCGCGCCAGCCCCGCCGCATGGGTCAGAAAGATGTGGCTGGCAGCCCCTTTCCATTGCGGGTCCGAAGGCGGGAAATGGCGGCCGATGTCGCCCTGTGCCAAGGCGCCATAGATCGCATCGGTCAGCGCATGCATGCCGACATCCGCATCCGAATGGCCCAGCAAGCCCCTGGAATGGGGAAGCCTTACCCCGCAAAGCCAGAGATGGTCGCCTTCGCAGAAGGCATGCACGTCATAGCCGTTGCCGGTGCGGATATCCAAGTCGCACGCCTCCCGGTCCTGTATCCTCAATATCGCCTCGGCCCGGTCGAAATCTCCGGGCCAGGTCAGTTTCAGATTGTCTTCGTCACCCTCGACGATCGCCACGTCAAGCCCGGCGGCGCGGGCCACCTCGACATCGTCCAGCGAACCGCCCGGATGGGCGCGATGGGCCGCCAGAATGGCCGGAAAGTGAAACCCCTGCGGTGTCTGGGCGCGATACAGGCCCGTGCGGTCCTGCGTGCCGCTGACCTTTCCCGCCTCTCCGCGCCACAGCGCATCCGAAACGGGCAGGGCGGGGGCTGCTGCCCCGGCCCGGTCCAGCGCCGTCAGAACCCGGCGGATCAGTGCCGCCGACACCAGCGGCCGCGCGCCGTCATGGATCAGCACCCGTGTCACGCCGGTGCCTTCCAGCGCCCGCAAGGCGGCAAGGACGCTTTCGGCGCGGGTCGCGCCACCGGCAACCAGAGTCGTGCCTTCGGGTAGGGTAGCAAGGCGCGGGAAATCATCGGGATGCAGCACCAGCACCCGTTGCATGCCGGCAAAGGCCGCGATGGTCCGGTCAAGAACCGTCGTCCCGCCAAGGCTTTGCCATTGCTTTGGCACATCGCCCCCGGCGCGGGCACCCCGGCCTGCGGCGACGATGATGACGGCGGTGGTCATGGCGGCTCTCCTGTCGGGGTGTTCCTAGTCGAAGCCGGACAGCCTGACAATGTGACATGCTTTTCAGCGCGATTGCCCAATTATTGTGCAAAGCCCGTTTTTCGGTCAGAATATGCCCTTTCGCATGCCGCGGATCCCTTTCGCACCGCCCGCAGGGCGCGTAGTCAAACCCCATACGCACAAGGAAAAGGCAATTGGCCCTGACGCTTGGCCCGATCACCGTTGATCCCCCCGTCCTGCTGGCTCCACTGGCGGGAATCACCGACCTGCCGTTCCGCAGGCTGGTCGGCCGCTTTGGCGCGGGGCTGGTGGTCAGCGAGATGATCGCCAGCGACGAGGTGCTGCGCGCCAAGCCCGAGGCGCGGGCGCGGGCAGAACTGGGATTCGAGGATGTGGCGACCTCTGTGCAACTGGCGGGCCGCGACCCCGCACTGATGGCCGAGGCCGCGAAATGGTGCGAGGGGCAGGGGGCCCGCGTCATCGACATCAACATGGGATGCCCGTCGAAACGGGTCACGACGGGGCTGTGCGGGTCGGCGCTCTTGCGCGATCTCGATCTGGCGATGCAGTTGATCGAGTCGGTGGTGGGTGCGGTCAGCGTGCCGGTGACGCTGAAGACCCGGCTGGGTTGGGACGATACAGAGCTGAATGCGCCCGATCTGGCGCGGCGCGCCGAAGCGGCAGGCGTGCGGATGGTGGTGATTCACGGCCGCACCCGCTGCCAGTTCTACAAGGGCCATGCCGACTGGCGCGCCATCCGGGCGGTGAAAGAGGCGGTGGCGATCCCCGTCATCGCCAATGGCGACATCACCGACGCCGGGGCGGCAAGGGCTGCGCTGGACCATTCGGGGGCGGATGGGGTGATGGTGGGGCGCGGTGCGCAGGGCGCGCCCTGGCGGCTGGCCGAAATCGCCCATGCCCTGCACGGCACGCCCGCGCCCGCCATACCGCAGGGTATGGATCTGGCCGCGATGATCGTGGCGCATTACCAGGACATGCTGTCCTTTTACGGCCGCGACCTTGGCCTGCGCTGTGCGCGCAAGCATCTGGGCTGGTATCTGGAGGACGCGGGTCTTCCGCAGGCGCGCGACGCCATCCTGACCGCGACCGATCCCGATCAGGTGATCCGCCTGATCCTTGCCGCCTTTGCCGATATGGAGGTGGCCGCATGACTGCCTATCGCCTGCCCTATCCGGTGCCGGGAGTGATCTGGGCTTCGCTGCCGTTGCCGACGCTGTTGATCGACCCGACGAACCTGATCCTTGAGGTGAACCCGGTGGCCGAGTCCTTCTTCAACGTCTCAAGCCGCAGCCTGACCGGCCAGCCCGCCTTTGACCGGCTGTCGGTCGATGCACCGATGGAAGAGGCCGTCGCCCGCGCCCGCGCCAACCAGTCGCCGCTGAACATCAACGATGTGGATGTCACCACCGGCGACCGGCCGCCGGTGCAATGCAACATCCATGTCGCTCCGATGCATGACAATCCAGGGATCGTCATGCTGATCCTGTCCCCGCGCGAGATTGCCGACCGGCTGGGCCGGTCGATGGGCGTCAAGAGTGCCGCGCGATCGGCCATCGGCATGGCCGAGATGCTGGCGCATGAGATCAAGAACCCGCTGGCCGGCATTTCGGGCGCGGCACAGTTGTTGTCGATGGGTCTCACGCCCGAGGATCAGGAACTGACCGATCTGATCGTCGAGGAAACCCGCCGCATCGTGAAGCTGCTGGAGCAGGTGGAACAGTTCGGCAACCTGCGCCCGCCGGACCGGCGCGCGGTCAACATCCATGATGCGCTGGACCGGGCGCGGAAATCCGCCCTGGTCGGCTTCGCCGCGCATATGACGATCCTCGAGGATTACGATCCCTCGCTGCCGCCGACCTGGGCCGATCCCGATCAGCTGATGCAGGTGTTCCTGAACCTGATCAAGAACGCGGCCGAGGCGGCGGGAAACCGCCGCGGCACCATACGCCTGCGCACGTTCTACGACCTGTCGCTGCGGATGCGCCGCAAGGATGGCCCGCCCGCCGCCCTGCCGCTGAACGTGGAAATCATCGACGATGGTCCCGGCCTGCCGCCCGACATCGCCGCCGAGGTCTTCGAGCCCTTCGTCTCCGGTCGCGAGAACGGCACCGGGCTGGGGCTCGCCCTCGTCTCCAAGATCATTTCCGACCATGACGGCTGGATCAGCGTGGATTCCGTACCGGGGCGTACGGTGTTCCGCCTGTCGCTGCCCATGGCCCCCAAGGACAAAAGGAAGGACCTGTAGCAATGGACGGCACTGTTCTTGTCGCAGATGACGACCGCACCATCCGCACGGTGCTGACCCAGGCGCTGACACGGGCGGGCTGCAAGGTGCATGCCACCTCCAGCCTGATGACGCTGATGCGCTGGGTCGAAGAGGGCAAGGGCGAACTGGTGATCTCGGACGTGATCATGCCCGATGGCAACGGGCTGGACGCGCTGCCGCGGATTTCCAAGATGCGCCCCGGCCTGCCGGTGATCGTCATCTCGGCGCAGAACACCATCATGACCGCGATTCAGGCCGCCGAGGCCGAAGCCTTTGACTACCTGCCCAAGCCCTTCGATCTGCCCGATCTGATGAAGCGCAGCTCGCGTGCGCTGGAACAGAAGCGCCGTGCGCCGAAAATCGCGCCGCAACCACAGCGCGAGGCCGGCGATGATCTGCCGATGGTCGGGCGGACCCCGGCGATGCAGGCGCTGTATCGCCTGGTGGCGCGGGTGATGAATACCGATCTTTCGGTGCTGATAACCGGCGAATCCGGCACCGGAAAAAGCCTGATCGCCCGCGCGATCCACGATTTCTCCGACCGGCGGACGCTGCCTTTCGTGGTGGCCCAGGCCGGCGACCTGGCCGGGATGGACGGCCCGGCCACGCTGCTGTCGCGGGCCAGGGGCGGGTCGATCGTGTTCGACGAGGTGGCCGATTACGATGACGACACCCAGGCCCGCGCCGTGCGGATGCTGGACATGCTGGGCGACAATGCGCCCCGGATCATGGCCACCAGTCAGGTGGACCTGACCGCGCGGATGCAGGGCGGCGGATTCCGGCAGGATCTGTTCTATCGTCTGGGCGGCGTCACCCTGCATGTGCCGTCGTTGCGCGAACGGGTCGACGACATCCCGCTTCTGGCCGAACATTTCCTGACGCGGGGGGAACGGGACCTTGGCAGCACTCGCCGCCTGTCGGACGAGGCGCGCGAGATGGTGCGGGCCTATTCCTGGCCGGGCAATGTGCGGCAACTGGAGAACGCCATTCGCCGCCTGCTGGTGACAAGCGCCGAATCGGACATCAGCCGGGCCGAGGTGGAACAGGTGCTGGGCGCGCATCCCGTGACCGAGCCGCTGAAGGGCGGGGGCGAGGGCGAAAGGCTGTCGGCTTCGGTGGCCCGGCATCTGAAACGCTATTTCGATCTGCATGGCGGACAGCTGCCGCCCGCAGGTGTCTATCAGCGCATCCTGCGCGAGGTGGAGATGCCGCTGATCGAGATCGCGCTGGATGCCACGGCCGGCAATCAGGCGAAATGCGCCGATCTCTTGGGAATCAACCGCAATACTCTGCGCAAGAAGATCACGGATCTCGATATCCGCGTGACACGGCGCAGGAAGCTGATGTAAAACCGCAACATCAAGCGTTGCACCGGAGCTATACCCGGCAAACGCCACCAGATGTAGCGGAGTGATGACCAGCCTCGACCGCGCCCTGCGCCGGGATCTCTGGACCCGATTGTCACGTTTGCGCCGGCTGCGCCGGGTGCAGACGGCGATGACGCTTGGCCTGGTGTTCCTGGGGCCCGTGCTGGTGGTGGCCACCTTCCTGGCGCTGGGGCCGATGAATCAGGGCGGCAACTCTCCGCTGCTGCGGCTGATCCTGCTGACCGATCTGGTCTATGTGCTGGTTGTTGCGGCGCTGGTGATGGCGCGGGTGGCGCGCATGATCGCCGACCGCCGCAGCCGCAGTGCGGGATCGCGGCTGCACCTGCGGCTGACCGGGGTGTTCGCCGGGATGGCGCTGGTGCCCACGGTGCTGGTGGCGGTCTTTGCCGTCCTTTCGGTGAATCTGGGGCTGGAGGGCTGGTTCTCGGAACGGGTGCGTTCGGTCGTCGGGTCGTCCCTTGCGGCCGCCCAGGCCTATGAGGGCGAACAGCGGGAAGACCTGACCGCCGATGCCACGGCGCTGGCGGGCTATCTGAACATCGCAAAGCAACAGACCTTCCTCTTGCGTGACGACCAGTTGCGCCCCTTGCTGAGCCAGGGGCAGGAACTGATCCAGCGCGGCCTGAAGGAAGCCTATCTGATCGACGGCACCGGCACGCTGAAGACCCGCGGCGACCGGTCCTATCTGTTCGGCTTCGAACCCGTCACCGCCGAAGACCTGCGCCTTGCCCGCGAGGTGGGCCCGCAGCTGATGGAGGACTGGCCCAACAACGAATTCCGCGCGCTGGTGCATCTGGATGCCTTTGCCGACCGCTATCTTTACGTCAGCCGCGAGGTCGACGGCTCGATCCTGTCGCTGCTGGATGAAACGCAAGAGACGGTGAAGGTCTACAATCAGCTGGAGGCCGATCGGGGCAGCATCCTATTCAACTTCGGGCTGATCTATCTGGGTTTCGCGTTGATCCTGATCCTGGCCGCCGTCTGGCTGGGCCTGTGGTTTGCCGAACGTCTGGCACGCCCTGTCGGGCGGCTGGCGGGGGCGGCGCAGATGGTGGGGGGCGGCGATCTTGACGTGCAGGTGCCCGAGGAAGAGGGCGATGACGAAATCGCCATGGTGGGACGCCTGTTCAACCAGATGACGCGGCAGTTGAAAGGCCAGCGTGAGGCGCTGGTGGACAGCCACCGCACCACGGAACGCCGCCGTCGGCTGTTCGATTCCGTGCTTTCCAGCGTGACGGCCGGGGTGATCGGGCTGGATCCCGAAGGCCGGATCGACTTTGTGAACCGCGCGGCCGAACGGCTGCTGGACCTGCCGGGGGATCAGACCGAGGTGCCTCTGGAAGGTGTTGTTCCAGAATTTTCGGATCTTTTCAGTCGGTTGAAGGACGAAACCGGTACGGCGGTGCAGGAAGAGATCCGCCTGACGCGCCGCGGCAAGCTGGAAAGCCTGCTGGTGCGGATGTCCGAACGGCAGACCGAAGGCGGGCGGGTCGAAGGCTTTGTGGTGGCCTTTGACGATGTGACCGATCTGGTCACGGCACAGCGCATGGCGGCCTGGGGCGATGTCGCCCGGCGTATCGCGCATGAGATCAAGAACCCGCTGACCCCGATCGCGCTGTCAGCCGAGCGGCTGAAGCGCAAGTTCCGCCCCCAGGTGCAGGAGCCCGCGGACCTGGAAGCCCTGACCGATGTCATCGTGCGCCAGACCAATGACTTGCGCCGCATCGTGGACGAGTTTTCCAAATTTGCCCGCATGCCCGAACCGGACCGGAAGGAAACCGATCTGGTCGCCATCCTGCGTGACGCGGTGACATTGCAGGAAGCGGGCCAGCCGGCCGTGCAGTTCCGCTCCGAGATTCCCGAAGGGCCGGTCCTGCTGGATCTGGATGCCACCATGATCAGCCAGGCGTTGACAAATCTTGTAAAGAACGCCGGTGAAGCCATTGATTCCTTGCAAGAAAAAGGTGCGCCGGATGGATTTCACCCTGAAATCCGCATCGAGATGCAGGCCGGCGATGGCGAAAGCATCATCCGCATCATGGACAACGGCATCGGCCTGCCGCCCGACCGCGCACGGCTGTTCGAACCCTATGTGACGACGCGCGAAAAGGGCACCGGACTGGGCCTGCCCATCGTCAAGAAGATCATCGAGGAACACGGCGGGCAGCTGGCGCTGCTGGATGCCCCGGTGTTCGAAGGCAATGCCCATGCGGGCGCCATGGCCGAGATCCGCCTTCCGCGGCTGGCCAAGCGCCGGATGGGCCGGAACATCGGGCCGCAAGGCACGGCCCAGGGGGGTGAAGCATGAGCATTCTGATCGTCGACGACGAAAAAGATATCCGCGAACTGATCGGGGATATTCTGAGGGACGAAGGCTATCCCGTTCGTCTTGCAGCGAATTCCGATGAATGCATGGCCGAGATCAACGCCGATCCGCCGCATCTGATGGTGCTGGACATCTGGCTTAAGGACAGCCGGATGGACGGGATCGACATCCTGAAGACGGTCAAGCGCGACAACCCTGACATTCCGATCATCATCATCTCGGGTCACGGCAACATCGAAATCGCCGTCGCGGCGATCAAGCAGGGGGCCTATGATTTCATCGAAAAGCCGTTCAACATCGATCAGTTGATGGTCGTGGTCGGGCGCGCAATGGAGACCAGCCGCCTGCGGCGCGAAAACCAGGACCTGCGACGCAAGGACGTGACCACCTCCGAGATGATCGGTTCAAGTCCGGCCTTCAAGGCCTTGAAGGCAAATCTGGAAAAAGTGACCAAGTCGAACGGTCGGGTGATGCTGACCGGCCAGCCCGGCACCGGAAAGGAACTGGCCGCGCGCTATATTCACGGCAATTCCAACCGTGCGGCGGCTCCCTTCGTCACCGTCAGCAGCGCCACGGTGGAGCCGGACCGGATGGAAGAGGTGCTGTTCGGGCGCGAGACGGCGGAACGCGGGGTCGAGCCAGGGCTTCTGGAGCAGGCGCATGGCGGCGTAATCTATTTCGACGAAATCGGCGACATGCCGCTGGGCACACAGTCGAAAATCCTGCGTGTGCTGACGGAACAGCAATTCACCCGGTCGGGCGGCACCGACAAGGTGCGCGTCGATCTGCGGGTGATTTCCTCGACGACCCGCGATCTTCCGGCCGAAATCCGTGGCGGACGGTTCCGTCAGGAACTTTATGACCGGCTGAACGTGGTGCCGATCGCGGTGCCGCCGCTGGCCGAACGGCGCGAGGATATTCCCGAACTGACAGGTTATTTCGTCGACTGGTTCCACCGCACCCAGGGCCTGCCCGCACGGGTGCTGACCCCGGATGCCGAGGCGATGCTGCAAACGATGCCCTGGCCCGGCAACATACGCCAGTTGCGCAACGTGATCGAACGGGTGCTGATCCTGGGCGAAGGCGGCGGCCCGATCGAGGCACGCGAACTGCCCGGCATGGAAACCGCCGCGGCTGCGGGCAGTGACGGCATCGTTCTGGGCGGCAGGGTGGCCACCTTGCCGCTGCGCGAGGCGCGCGAGTTGTTCGAACGCGAATACCTGCTGACCCAGATCAACCGATTCGGCGGCAACATCAGCCGCACGGCCAATTTCGTCGGCATGGAGCGCAGCGCCCTGCACCGCAAGCTGAAGTCGCTGGGCGTGGTCACGGGCGGGAAATCCGGCCCGCGTGGCGCGCATTTCGAGGATGAGGAAGAAGAGGCCTGAACCCGGCGAATTGACCCGCCCCCCGGCAAATGCGACACGGAAGGCCAAGGGCGGGGCCACAGGGCAAGGATGTGACGGATGAAGGTGATCATCTGCGGCGCGGGGCAGGTGGGCTGGCAGATCGCCCGGCATCTTTCGGGCGAAAAGAACGATGTGACCGTGGTCGACGTGAATGCCGATCTGGTCCGCCGCGCCACCGAGACGCTGGATGTGCAGGGCGTTGTCGGTTTTGCCAGCCACCCCGATGTGCTGGCCCGTGCCGGGGCCCGCGATGCCGACATGATCATCGCCGCCACCCATTCGGACGAAGTGAACATGGTCTGCTGCCAGATCGCGGCGGCGGCCTTCAACGTCACCCGCAAGATCGCCCGCATCCGGGCACAGGAATATCTGGAAACCGCCTATTCCGATGTCTACAACCTTGACCGGCTGGCCATCGACGTGGTGATCAGCCCCGAACGCGAGGTGGCCGAGGCCGCCCTGCAACGGCTTGCCGCCCCCGCCACCTTTGACACCGAGATATTCATGGGCGGCGGCGCGCAGCTCTTGGGCATCCAGCTGGCCGAGGATTGCCCGGTGCTGAACACGCCCCTGCGGCAGCTGAACGAACTTTTCCCCACCCTGCGCGCCATCGTCACCGGCATCCGGCGCGAGGACAGGCTTTTCGCCCCCGAACCCGGCGACCAACTGCTGCCTGACGATCAGATCTATGTCTTCACCCATTCCGAGGACGTGAACCGCTGCCTTGAGATCTTTGGCAAGAAGAACCGCAAGCAGGAGCGGGTGGTGATCATCGGCGGCGGCAATGTCGGGCTTCGGGTGGCGCAGGCGCTGGAGCAGCGCACCGACCGCACCCGTGCCAAGATCATCGAAAAGAACCGCGGCATCGCCGAACGCGCCGCCGATGCGCTGGAACGCACCATCGTGCTGTTCGGCGACGGCATGGACATGGATCTGTTGATGGAAGCCGCCATCGACCGCGCCGATGCGGTGTTGGCGGTGACGGATGACGACAAGACCAATCTTCTGGCGGCGGTGCGGGCAAAACAGGCGGGGTGCCGGCTGTCCATCGCGCTGGTGAACGATCCCACGCTTGCACCGCTGATGGCCCCCCTGGACATCGACGCCTATATCAACCCGCGCGCCACCACGGTCAGTTCGATCCTGCGCCATATCCGGCATGGCCGGGTACGTAACGTCTATTCCATCGGCGATGCCGAGGCCGAGCTGATCGAGGCGCAGGTGATGTCGACCTCGCCGCTGTCGGGCCGTCTGGTGCGCGACATCGACTTTCCCGAAGGCGTGCTGGTCGGCGCGGTGATGAAGGGCGAAAAGGTGCTGAAACCGACCGGCGACCTGCGGATCGAGGCGGGCGATGTGGTGGCGCTTTTCGCCATGGCCAAGGACGTGCCCGAGGTGGAACGTCTGCTGCAAGTCTCGATCGACTTCTTCTGACATGGCTTTCCGGCTGGCCCAGCTTCCGCTGACCGTCATCCTGCTGGGCGTGACCGCGCTGATGGCCTGGCTGCCCGCACTGCATGCGCTGATCCTGCGCGATCATCTGACCGCGCGGGGCTTCTTCTATTCCGGGGCAATCCTGATCGTTCTGGCGGTGATGCTGGCGCTGGCCACTGCATCCTGGCGGCCCCGCAACGCGGCGCGCAGCCATCTGGCCGCGCTGGTGGCCGCCTATCTTGTATTGCCCGTCGCCATGGCACTGCCTCTGCTTCAGGCGGTGCCGGACACCACATTCACGAATGCCTGGTTCGAGATGCTGTCGGCCTTCACCACCACCGGAGCTGCCGGATATGCGCCGGAACGGCTGCCGCCATCGGTTCACCTGTGGCGGGCGCTGATAGGCTGGTTCGGCGGATTCTTTATCCTGCTTGCGGCCTATGCCGTGCTGGCCCCGCTGAATCTGGGCGGGGCCGAGGTCATTTCGGGCCGGGTGCCGGGCAGGGGAACGACCGGGGTCACGCAGATCACCCGGATTGCCGATCCTTCCGAGCGGATCACACGGCATGCGCTTGAAATCTTTCCCGTCTATGCCGGTCTGACGCTGCTGTTGTGGATGGCACTGTTGCTGGCGGGCGAAGACGGGCTGATGGCACTGACGCATGCGATGGGCACCTTGTCCACCTCGGGCATCTCTGCGGGGCAGGGGCCGCAGGACACTCCGGTCCGTATCTTGGACGAAGTGCTGATCCTGGGCTTCCTGATCTTCGCCGTCACCCGCCGTGCCCTGCCGCTGACCGGGTTGACTGACCGCAGCCGCCCGCTGCGGCAGGACCCGGAACTGCGCACGGCGCTTCTGCTGGTCGGGCTGGTGCCGCTGGTGCTGCTGGCGCATCACTGGCTGTTCGCGCTGACGGTGCCTGATGTCGGCTTTCTGTCCGGTGTTGCCGCAACGTTGTGGGGGGCTGTCTTCACGGCGGGTTCGTTCCTGACGACCACCGGCTATGAAAGCGCGCATTGGGGCCAGGCGCGCGTCTGGTCCGGGTTGCAGGCGCCGGGGATGATGCTTCTGGGGCTTGCGATCTTCGGCGGCGGCGTCGCCACCACGGCGGGCGGGGTCAAGTTGTTGCGGGTCTATGCCCTGTTCCGCCATGGCGAGCGTGAACTGGAACGCATCGTCCACCCGTCCTCGATCGGCGGCAAGGGGGCTGCGGCCCGCCGCTTGCGGCGCGAGGGGGCCTATATGGCCTGGGTGTTTTTCATGCTGTTCGCCATGTCCATCGCCGGGGTGACGCTTTTTCTGTCGATGTGCGGGCTGGAGTTCCAAAGCGCGCTTGTGCTGTCCATTGCCGCGCTGACCACAACCGGCCCGCTGGCCGATGTGGCGCTGGCCGATCCCATCGCCTATGGCCCGCTTTCGGGCATGGTCAAGCTGGTGCTTGGCGCAGCGATGATCGTTGGGCGGCTTGAAACCCTGGCCCTGATCGCCCTGATTGCCCCCGGCGGCTGGAGGAGATAGGATCGCCCCAATCCGGGCTGCCCCTTCTGTATCGGACGGGCAACGCCCTGCAATTCCTGCATAACGGCCTGATTTAGGGTCTGGAATCTCGTCGGCAGCCATATCATACTCGCTTCGTTCCTGCGGCTGCTGCCAATTCCGGGCCGCTGGACGATGCGGCGAGGATTGAACGGTTTTCACAGACCCGCGGGGAACGCGGGCCAATGCAAGGCAAAACAAGAATGGCTGGCGACAAGCAAAACCTTCAGGACGCTTTCCTGAACCACGTCCGCAAGGCCAAGGTTCCGGTCACGATCTTCCTGATCAACGGGGTGAAACTTCAGGGCGTGATCACCTGGTTCGACAATTTCTGCGTGCTGCTGCGCCGCGATGGCCAGTCGCAGCTTGTCTACAAGCATGCGATTTCCACCATCATGCCCGGCGCGCCCATCAACCTTTACGAAGGCGAAGACTGATCTCCAGTCCCGGCTCAGACGAAGACGGCCTTTCCCCCGCAGCCATCTGGCCTGCGGGGTCTAAATCCACGGGCCACGATACCGCAGAACGCCCCACCCGTGCGGTGGTGCTGCATCCCGACACCCGCGCCCGCCAGACCCGCCGCCTGCCCGAACACGGCCTGGCCGAGGCTGTCAGCCTTGCCGCCGCGCTGCCCAATCTGGATATCCTCTGGGCCGAGGTGGTGCGCCTGCCCAAGGTGCAGCCGGGCATGCTGTTCGGCTCGGGCAAGGTCGAGGAGCTGAAGACGCGCATCCAGGCCGACGAGGCCGATCTGGTTCTGGTCGATGGCCCGGTCTCGCCGATCCAGCAGCGCAATCTGGAAAAGCACTGGGGTGTCAAGCTTCTGGACCGCACCAGCCTGATCCTTGAGATTTTCGCCGACCGGGCCCGCACCCGCGAAGGCGTGCTGCAGGTCGAGCTTGCCGCGCTCAGCTATCAGCGCAGCCGCCTTGTCCGCGCCTGGACCCACCTTGAACGCCAGCGCGGCGGCTTCGGCTTTGTCGGCGGTCCGGGCGAGACTCAGATCGAATCCGACCGCCGCGCCATTGACGAACAGGTGATCAAGCTGAAGCGTCAGCTGGATCAGGTGGTGAAGACCCGCGAACTGCACCGTGCCGCCCGCGCCAAGGTGCCGTTTCCCATCGTCGCCCTGGTCGGCTACACCAACGCCGGAAAATCCACCCTGTTCAACCGGCTGACCGGATCGCAGGTTCTGGCCAAGGACATGCTTTTCGCCACGCTGGACCCGACGATGCGGGGCGTCACCCTGCCATCGGGGCAGAAGATCATCCTGTCGGATACCGTGGGGTTCATCTCTGACCTGCCGACCCAGCTTGTCGCGGCCTTTCGCGCCACGCTGGAAGAGGTGCTGTCCGCCGACCTGATCTGCCATGTCCGCGACATCAGCCACCCCGAGACCGCCGAACAGGCGGCGGATGTGGCCGATATCCTGACATCCCTGGGCGTATCGGCTGAAACCCCGCAGATCGAGGTCTGGAACAAGCTGGATCAGGTCGACTCCACCGCGCGCGAGGCCCTGACCGTTCAGGCCGCGCGCCGCACCGGGGTATTCCCGCTGTCCGCCCTGACCGGCGAGGGCCTGCCCGCGCTCATGCAGGCCATCAGCGCCGATCTGGATCAGGATCGTGTCGAGGAAACCCTGATCCTGGGGTTTGCCGACGGCAGGCGCCGTGCCTGGCTGCATGACCGCGGCCTTGTCAGCGCCGAGACCGAAGCCGAGGATGGCTGGCATCTGACCCTGCGCTGGACGCCCCGACAAAAGGCCGGTTTCGGACAAGTTTAGCAAATCGGGCCAGCGGCATTAACCCTGTGGTAGGGGATGCGGTGGGAAAACGGCACCTGGACTCAACCACAGCTCAGGTGCCCGATGATCCGTATCCAGACCCTGCTGCCGCTTGCGGCGGCGCTGCTTGCCACGCCCGCCAGCCTGTCTCCGGCGCTGGCCGCCGATGAATTCACGCCGGCCTTGCAGGCCTACATGGCTTCGGACATTGCGCCCTGGGCGGCGGATCCGGTGCTGCTGGACGCCATCCGCAGCCAGAATGCGGAAACGGCCGGCTACGATCAGGCCCGCATCGACCGCCTGGATCAGGAATGGCAGGCCGCTGTCGGAAGCACCGACAATGCGATGGTCGTGGCTGTCCTGACCGGACCCGCCGCCGATTTCCTGCGCGATCGGGTTGCGGCTTCGGGCGGCAGGATCACCGAGGCTTTCGTGACCGACAACCGCGGGCTGAACGTGGCCGCTTCGGATGCCACGTCGGACTACTGGCAGGGCGATGAGGACAAGTTCACCAAGGTGTTTCCGGTCCCCGACGGTGTTTTCATCTCGGCGGTCGAACTGGACGAATCGACCCAACGCTATCAGGGCCAGATCTCCATGACGCTGACCGATCCGCAGACGGGTGAGGCGCTGGGAACCCTGACCGTCGGCATTGATGCCGAATCCTTGCTGTAACGCTGCGGAGGGGCCGCAAGATGAAAGCTGCGCTTGCAAAGCTGCTGCCAGACGGGGCATCTCCGATCCGGGCTTCGCTGCTGATCCGTGTGGTGCTGATCACGGTTCTGACCACCGGCGTGCTTGCGGCGCTGCTGTCCTGGCAAAGTGTCAGCCTTGCCCGCCAGATGGCCCGCGACGGACTGGCCCGCCTGGCCGAGGAAGTGACGGCCAGCCTGGCGGCAGGAACCGCGGCTGCTGTCCGGTTCCGCAAGACGGATGACATCGGGGCCGAGATCGACACCGTCCTGTCGCGCGAACAAGGGGCGGCCCTGCGCGCAATGGCCTTCGATGCGGGGGGGCTGCCCATCGTGACGGTGCCGGCTGCGACGGCGGATGAGGCTGCGGCACTTTCCGCCCTTGCCCTGCGCGCCCTTGCCGAAGGGCAGGCTGTCAGCGCCGACGGGATGCTGCACGCCCGCGCCACGGCGGGCAAGGATGGCGTGCCGCAGGGGGGAATCGTCACGCAATGGTCGGACGCGGCCCTGACCGACCAGATCGCCGACCGCACGCTGCGGCTTCTGCTGCAGGCCGTGGCGGTCTTCGTTCTGTTGGCCGCGCTTGCCGCACTGGCGCTGCATGGGCTGATCATCCGCCCGCTGGCACGGGTGGGGCAGGCGATGGACCGGGTGGCCGGGGCGGATTTCGCATCGGCCGTGCCCGAGATCGGACGCCGCGATGAAATCGGCGCGCTGGCCCGCAATCTGGACCAGATGCGCGAACATCTGGGGTTTGCCCACAACGAGGCCGGATTGCGTGCAGAGGATCAGGCCCGGCTGGCAGACGTCGTCGACCGGTTGCGCGATACCCTGGGGCATCTTGCCTCGGGCAATCTGTCGGACCGGATCGAGGAGGGATTTCCCCCGCAATATGATGTCTTGCGCCAGGATATGAACCGGCTGGCCGATACGCTGGGCCAGACGCTTGGTCAGGTGGTGCAATCCGCCGCGCGCATCCATGACGGGGCCGACATGATCAGCCGATCTTCCGAAGACCTGTCGCGCCGGACCGAGAACCAGGCCGCCACGCTGGAACAATCCGTCGCCGCCATCGACGAATTGACCCAATCCGTCCGCTCGGTGGCCGAAGACACCCGCAAGATGGCCGACGGCATCGACCGCACCCGTGCGACGGCGGTGGAAAGCCAGGGCATCGTGCAACAGGCCGTGGCCGCGATGGGCGAGATCCGCAAAAGCTCGGACCAGATTTCCCGCATCATCTCGGTGATCGACGATATCGCCTTCCAGACCAATCTTCTGGCCCTGAATGCCGGGGTCGAGGCGGCGCGGGCGGGCGAAGCGGGCAGGGGCTTTTCGGTTGTCGCCTCGGAAGTGCGCGCCCTGTCGCAGCGCACGTCGGAATCGGCGCGCGAGATCAAGGGTCTGATCCAGTCCAGCGCCGCCGAAGTGTTGCGCGGCGTCGATCTGGTGGATCGCACCGGCGCGGCGTTGACGCAGATCACCGATGAAGTGGTGGATCTGTCTGGCCTTGCCGGCACGATCGCCACCTCGATCACCGGCCAATCCTCGGGCCTGGGCGAGATCAGCCTGGGCATGAACCAGCTGGATCAGGTCACGCAGCAGAATGCCGGGATGGTGGATCAGGCTGCCTCGGCCCATCACGCCATCCGCCAGGATGCCGAACATCTTTCGGCGCTTGTCGCGCGTTTTCGCCTGACCGAATCCCTAGCTGCGGACTGGCCGCAGCCCGTCGAGACCCGGCTCGCCTCCTGATACAGGCTCAGGAGGCGGGTTCAGGGGGCGGGGGCCTCGGGGGTCAGATGCATGATCCCCACCGCCGCCGCGCGGGCAAGATTCGGGTCCAGCGACATCGGGATATATTCGCCGCGCCGCCACAATTCGCCCAGATCGTCGTAGTGGCGGCTCAGCGGATGGCCCGATTGCCCGGTGGCCGAGATGAAGACCGAAGAATCCGGGTCGGCAAAATCATAGACGCCGCGATAGCCCGCGCCATGGACATTGGCCCAAGGGTTCGGCCCGGTGCCCGCCGTGCGCCCGCGCATCAGCGTGTCGTCGCCGCCGCTGGTGGACTGGCGAATGTTCACGAACCAGTTGAGAAACGGCACCTGTCCCAGCACCGCATGGTCATGCATGGCCTGATGTGCATCGCCCCAGCGCCAGCTTTCCAGATTTGGCCCATAGCTTTCGGTCAGCCGCAGCAGCGCTTCGTCCAGCGCGTCGCGGGCAATGTCGGCACAGGTCTCGACCGCCGCCGACTGGATCACGTCGCACCACACCCCGGCCCCGCCGGTGTTGCGGAACACCCGGTCGATGAAGATCGGATCGGGATGGGTGAATTCCTCGGCCAGCGGGCCCAATTCGTCGCGGATCAGCCGCTCCATCACTGCGCGCTGCCAGGCCGCGGCGATCAGCGGTTCGGGCATGTGTTCGTTCATCTCGCCGTTCCATTCGGCCAGCAGCACCAGCGCCCTTTGCCGCAACCGCTCGGGCGTGCCTTCGGCGGCGGGGGTGCCGGTATACCACAGATCCGCCCCCAGAAGCGGCAAGAGCTGGCGCGAGGTCGGATCGACCGTATCCAACTGCGCCTCGATGAAACTTTCCCGCGTATGCACCTCGCGGGTCTGCATCAGCGTCAACCATCGCGAAATGCGTTGCGTATCGCCCCAGGTGAAACTCAGATGGTTCGGAAACGGGCGGTCGACCGTCTTGTTGTTGGTGTTGCCCAGAATGCCCGAGGGCGGGTTGAAGAACCGCGGATTGTCCTCATAGGGGAACATCCCCTTGAAGCCGACCACCGGATTCCATCCCGGCGCGGGCAACCGCCCCTGGCTGGGATGCCCCGCATCGCGCCGCGGCATCGCCCCGATCACCTGCATCGCAATCCCGTCCGGTCCGGCCAGCATCAGGTTCTGTGCCGGGGCCACATGCAACCGCCCGCCTTCCAGTGCCTCGGCCACGGTCCTTGCCCGCATCACCCGCATCGCCGCCGTGATCGAGGTATCGGCCCCGGACAGCGCCGTCCAGCTGAGTGCCGCGACATGCCCGGCCGGGGTGATCGTGCCCAGATCGAACTGATTGCCGGTCAGCACCGGCCCATTGCGCGACCAGCGCAGGGTCAGCGTCACCGGCTGGGCATCCTTTACGGTGATGATGGTCTGTCGGCTGTCGAACGCGGCCCAGGTGCCGTCGGGCAGGGCATACTCCTGCGTATTGTCGGGGTTCAGCTTTTCGATCACCACGTCCATATCGTCCAGATAGGCCGTGGTCAGGCCCCAGCCCATCTGATCGGAACGCCCGATCAGCACCACCGGAACCCCCGGAATGGTGCCGCCGATCACCCCGCCCGAAGACAATTCCAGCCGCGCCAGATACCAGATCGTCGGTGCGGTGAAACCGAGATGCGGGTCATTGGCCAGAAGGGCACCCCCGGCCGCCGACCGCCGCGCCTCGGCTGCCCAGGCGTTCGATGCCCCCGCCATGCCGCGCGGGGCCACCGGGTCGAACGGCACGGCTGCCGTCCGCACGGGGGCGTATGGCATTGCACCGGGGATCAGCGCGGCATAGTCCGGAAGCGCCGCCACCCCCTTGCCGGGATCTTCGGGCAGGATGTCGGCCATCCTGTCCGCTCCCAGCACCAGCGACAGTTGTGCGCGAAGCACCTCATCCCCGGCATGCCCCGACAATTGCAGTGCCATCAGCTTCAGGATCGCAATCGAATCTGCCGGGGCCCAGGCCGAGATTTCCGGCGAGAACAGCCAGAATTCCGGGGCCCCGCGGCCCCGCGCCCCCGCATTCACCTGTTCGATCCAGGCATTCACCCCGTCGGAATAGGCCTGAAGGGCGGCCAGGGTCTCGGGGTCCTGCGCTTTTACCGACTCCAGCGCCAGCGAATACAGATCCATCCGCCGCAACATCTCGTCCACCGGCAGGGTGCGGCTGCCGAACAGTTCGCTCAGCCGCCCCTGTGCCGTACGCCGCAGCATGGTCATCTGCCACAGCCGGTCCTGCGCATGGACGAATCCCAGCGCATAAAACACGTCATGGTCGCTTTGACCGAAGATATGCGGCACGGAATCGTTGTTGCGCACGATCTCGACCGGGCCATCAAGACCCCGCAGGGTGAAGCCCTCGGAATAATCCACCAGCGAACGCGACAGGAACCAATACAGCACCAGCCCGGCCAGAAGCCCAAGCGCCAGCGCAGCAGTGACGAGGCGCAGAAGCCAGCGGAACAGGGTGAACATGAGACTTTCCGGGCGATGCTTGACGATGGAACAGGCTTCGGTTCCTAGTCGATCCATCGGATCAGGGCAATCGCAAGGGCATCACGAATGGCACAGGTGGCATTTCTCGGGCTGGGGGTGATGGGTTTTCCGATGGCGGGACATCTGGCCGCCAAGGGGCATCAGGTGACGGTGTGGAACCGGACGGCGGCGAAGGGTCAGGCCTGGGTCACGGCCCATGGCGGCAAGATGGCCGCCACTGCGCGCGAGGCGGCACTGGGGGCCGTATTCGTCATGACTTGTGTCGGCAACGACGATGATCTGAGGCAGGTCTGTACGGGACCGGATGGCGCCTTTGCCGGAATGGACCCCGGCGCGACCCTTGTCGATCACACCACGGTATCGGCGCGGGTGACGCGGGAACTGGCCGGTCTGGCCCGCGACCGGGGCCTGGGCTTTGTCGATGCCCCGGTCTCGGGCGGGCAGGCGGGGGCCGAAAATGGCGTGCTGTCGATCATGTGCGGGGGCACCGAGGCAGATTATACCGCCGCCGAACCCGTGATGGCGGCCTATGCCCGCATCTGCCGCCGTCTGGGCGACAGCGGAGCCGGGCAACTGGCCAAGATGATGAACCAGATCTGTATCGCGGGCCTGATGCAGGGGCTGTCCGAGGCCATGGCTTTTGGTCAGAAGGCCGGGCTCGACGGGGAAAAGGTGGTCGAGGTCATTAGCCAGGGCGCTGCGGGATCATGGCAGATGGCCAACCGCCACAAGACCATGCTGCGGGACGAATTCGATTTCGGCTTTGCAGTGGACTGGATGCGCAAGGATCTGGCGATCTGCCTGGCCACGGCGGATGAGATCGGCGCACGTCTGCCGGTGACGGCGCTGGTCGATCAGTTCTACAAGGATGTGCAACTGATGGGCGGCGGGCGGGGCGACACCTCCAGCCTGATCCGGCGGCTGAAATAGCGGGGCCATACGGCCCCGTATCGGGGATCAGGGAATGATGCGGGTGTATTTCACCCCGGCCAGCGAAGCCCCCGCGATCAGCCCCTGCTGGCCGAAGACGAAGGCGATGACCGGCTCGATCTCGGTCGTTGCCTTGCCGATCGTGGCCCCTTCCTCGGGGGTGGCGTAGCGCAGATCGGCGCTGGCGGCCCAGCCTTTCGAACGCCGGAATTCCTCCAGAGCGGGTTGGGTCATGAAGAACAGGGCATGGGCATATTGCTGCGCCCCGATCTGCAACCCGATCGAGGCCTTGGCTGCCGAATAGTAATCCACCGTCGCGCCCTGGATCCGCAGCGCGCCGCGCCCGAAGGCCCCGCCATAGATCAGCCCGGCCTCGGTCATCAGCGGCATGTAGAGGATGCCATAGGCGCGCGAAGCCAGATCCCGCGTTCCGGGATAGCGCCCGAAAAGATAGGACTGCGTCGCATCCACCCGCGCGTCGATCTGCCCGGCACCGTTCGACCCGATGCCATTGCCGCACCCCGCCAGAAACCCGGTTGCCCCAAGCCCCAGAACCATGGCCCGCCGTGAAATGGAAATGCTCATCTGCCGCCCTCATTCGCCTCATGTCGGGGTCTGTGCCCCGGTTCACACAAAGACTAGTGGGTTTTACCCGGCCTGTCATCTGCTAGACGCAGGTTGCGCAAGCTTTCGCGCATGGTTCAGCCGCGCAGCAGCCGGGCCGCCTCGGGGGCGAAATAGGTCAGGATCCCGTCGCATCCGGCGCGCTTGAAGGCCATCAGGCTTTCCATCATCGCCTGTGTCCCGTCGATCCAGCCGTTCAGCGCGGCCCCACGGATCATCGAATATTCGCCGCTGACCTGATAGGCATAGGTCGGCGCGCCGAAGGCGTCCTTCACCCGGCGGCAGATGTCCAGATAGGGCATCCCCGGTTTCACCATCACCATGTCAGCCCCTTCCGACAGGTCGCGCGCGACCAGCCGCAGGGCCTCGTCGCTGTTGGCAGGGTTCATCTGATAGGTCTTCTTGTCGCCCTTCAGCGCGCCCGAGGCCCCCACCGCATCGCGGAACGGACCGTAGAAGGCCGAAGCGTATTTCGCCGCATAGGACATGATCGCCGGATCCTTGTGGCCGGCCTTCTCCAGTGCCCCCCGTATGGCGCCGATCCGCCCGTCCATCATGTCCGAGGGGCCAAGGATGTCTGCCCCGGCCTCGGCCTGCACAAGCGCCATGCGTACCAGCGCTGCGATCGTCTCGTCATTCAGGATCACGCCATCGCGGACCAGGCCGTCATGACCATTGGAGTTGTAGGGATCCAGGGCCACATCGGTCATCACCGCAATTTCGGGAACGGCCGCCTTGACCGCCCGGATCGCGCGATTGGCCAGATTGTCGGGGTTCCACGCCTCTTCGCAGCCTTCGGTCTTCAACGCCGGGTCGGTAAAGGGAAAGAGGCAGATCGCCGGAATCCCCAGCGAGGCCGCCATCTCGGCCGCCTTCGCCACCTTGTCGACCGACAGGCGGTTGACGCCGGGCATCGAATTGACGGGTTCTTCGATCCCGTGACCGTCGCGCACGAAGACCGGCCAGATCAGATCACCGGCCGAAAGCGTGGTCTCCTGGGCCAGGGCACGCAGTGCGGCGCTGCGGCGCAGGCGGCGAAAGCGCAGGGCTGGGTAGGGCGCAATACTGGGGCGCATGGTCGTCTCCGGCTGGCCGCAACAGGCAAAGGGGCTTGCGGCTTTGTCCTCTGCCTGCCATGGAAAGGGCCGCGCCTCAAGCGGGCGCAAGCAGGGGCGCGGGAAAGGAACGGGCGTGGAGTGGTACCAGATCATCTTCGAAGTGATCGACATGCGGTCGTTTTCGAACCTCTGGTACTGGATCGCCCTTGCGGTCCTGTGGTCCACGACAAGCCATTGGGTTCTTGGCGTGCCCTTCGACATGATCCAGCGCGCCCGCCGCCAGGGCGGCCAGGCCGAGGCTGACGTCGAGACGCTGGTGGCGATCAACATCCGAAGAATCCTGGGAATTTCCCGCACCGCCGCCGTTCCGATGTTCGCGGTGATCAGCTTTCTGCTGACCACGCTGACCGTGCTTGCGGTCTGGTACCGGTCGGAATTCGCACAGGCGGTGCTGTTCCTGTTCGCGCCGATGATCCTGGTCGGCTGGCTGTCCTTGCGCACCGCGGTCAGGATCGAGGCCGGCGAAGGCAGCGGTGCGCCGATGTATCGCAGGCTGATGCTGCATCGCCGGCTGGTTCAGGTGGTCGGCATGATCTCGATCTTCTTCACCTCGATGTTCGGGATGTACCAGAACCTGAACATTTCGATCCTGAACTGACCATGGCCGACCGCATCCTGCTTGGCGGTGCGCCCGAGGGATTCGATGCCCGGCTCTTGCTGCGCGAACTGGAGCGCGGCCATACGGTGCTGCATGTCGCCCGCGACGACAAACGCGCCGAAGCGATGCGCGCCGCGCTTTCCGTCTGGGCCCCGGATGTCGCCGTGCTGGAGTTTCCGGCCTGGGATTGCCTTCCCTACGATCGCGTATCGCCGAACCCCGAGATTTCAAGCCGCCGCATGGCGACACTGGCGCTGTTGGCCGACGGGCTGCCAGCCCCCATCGTGGTGCTGTCGACGCTGAACGCCGTGACGCAGAGGATTCCCGCGCGGGATGTGGTGCGGGCATCTTCGTTCCGGGCGGCGGTGGGGGATCGGGTCGACGAGGCGCGGCTCAGGGCCTTTCTGGCCAGGATGGGGTTCTCTCCGGTCTCGACCGTGGCGGAACCGGGGGATTTCGCCATACGGGGCGGTATCGTCGACATCTATCCGCCCGGACCGGGCGGTCCGGTGCGGCTGGATTTCTTCGGCGATGTTCTGGACGGCGCGCGCCGGTTCGATGCAGGAACGCAAAGGACGGTGGAAAAGCTGACGCTGGTCGATTTTGCGCCGGTGTCCGAGGTGGTTCTGGATCCGCCATCGATCACCCGGTTCCGCCAGAGCTATCGGGCGGAATTCGGGGCCGCAGGCACTGACGATCCGCTGTATGAAGCCGTCAGCGCGGGCCGCAAGCATCAGGGCCTGGAGCATTGGCTGCCCTTTTTCCACGAGCGGCTGGAAACGCTGTTCGACTATCTGCCCGATGCTGCGATCGTGCTGGACGATCAGGTCACGCCCGCCCGCCTTGCCCGCTGGGAAACCGTGGATGACGCGCATGATGCCAGGGCCGAGGCGCTGGCGGCAAAGGGGCGACTGGACAGCGTCTACAAGCCGGTTGCGGCGGGGCTGCTCTATCTGGACGATGCGGCCTGGGGCGCGGCAGTGGCCGGGCACCGGATGGTGCAGCTGTCACCCCTGGCACAGCCTCCGGGGCCGGGGGTCCTGGATACCGGTGGACGGATCGGGCGCAATTTCGCACCAGAGAGACAGCAAGAAAATATAAGTCTTTTCAAGTCATTGTCGGATCATATTCGTGTGTTGGGCGAAGATCGGCAGGTGGTTATCGCCAGCTGGTCCGAAGGCGCGCGCGAGCGTCTGAAAGGACTGTTGGCCGATCAGGGACTGGCGGCGCAAGAGATTGCAGACCTGCGTAACTTGCCAGCCGGACAGGGCGGGTTGCATCTTCTGGTCTGGGCGCTGGAGGCCGGGTTCACCGCGCCCGGCCTTGCCGTGATCTCGGAACAGGATGTTCTGGGCGACCGGCTGGTCGGCAAGCCGCGCCGCAAGCGCAAGGCCGAGAATTTCCTGCGCGAGGTCGATACCCTGTCGCCGGGCGATCTGGTCGTGCATGTCGAGCATGGCGTCGGCCGCTATCTGGGGCTGGAGACCATCACCGCCCTGGGCGCGCCGCACGCCTGCGTGATGCTGGAATATGCTGACAATGCAAAACTTTACCTGCCGGTCGAGAATATCGAGCTTCTCAGCCGCTACGGGCACGAGGAAGGGCTGCTCGACCGTCTGGGCGGTGGGGCCTGGCAGGCGAAGAAGGCCAAGCTCAAGGAACGTATCCGCGAGATTGCCGACCGGCTGATGCGGGTTGCCGCCGAACGCGCCTTGCGCCATGCGCCGATCCTGGAGGCCCCGCATTCGATCTGGGAGGCTTTTGCCGCCCGATTCCCCTATCAGGAGACCGATGACCAGTTGACCGCGATTGCCGATGTGGTGGCCGATCTGGAAAAGGGCAGCCCGATGGACCGGCTGGTGGTTGGCGATGTCGGCTTTGGCAAGACCGAGGTGGCGATGCGCGCGGCCTTTGTCGCCGCGCTGTCGGGGATGCAAGTGGCCGTGGTCTGCCCGACCACGCTGCTGGCGCGCCAGCACTATCGCAGCTTTGCCGAACGGTTTCGCGGATTTCCGATCCGTGTCAAACCCTTGTCGCGCTTTGTTTCCACAAAGGATGCCAGCCAGACCCGTGCGGAGATGGCCGAGGGCAAGGTGGATATCGTCGTCGGAACGCATGCCTTGCTGGCCAAGGGGGTGACGTTCAAGAACCTCGGCCTGCTGGTCATAGACGAGGAGCAGCATTTCGGCGTGGCCCACAAGGAGCGGCTGAAAGAGAGGCGGTCCGAGGTGCATGTCCTGACCCTGACGGCCACGCCGATCCCGCGCACGCTTCAGCTTTCGCTTGCAGGTGTCCGGGATCTTTCGATTATCGCCACCCCCCCGGTGGACCGGCTGGCGATCCGCACCTATGTCAGCGAATTCGATACCGTCACGATCCGCGAGGCGCTGTTGCGCGAGCGGTTCCGGGGCGGGCAAAGCTTCTACGTCGTGCCGCGTATCGCCGATCTGCCCGAGATCGAAGACTTCCTGAAGACCCATGTGCCCGAGATCAGCTATGTGATCGCGCATGGCCAACTTGCGGCGGGCGATCTGGATGAGCGGATGAACCAGTTCTACGACGGCAAGTTCGATGTGCTGCTGGCAACGACCATCGTGGAATCGGGCCTGGATATTCCCACCGCCAATACGATGGTGGTGCATCGCGCCGACATGTTCGGGCTGGGGCAACTCTATCAGATACGCGGGCGTGTGGGGCGGTCCAAGACGCGGGCGTATTGTTATCTGACCACCAAGCCCCGCGCGCCCCTGACCCCGCAGGCGCAAAAGCGGCTGAAGCTGCTGGGCAGCCTGGACAGTCTGGGGGCGGGGTTCAACCTTGCCAGTCATGATTTGGATCTGCGCGGGGCGGGCAACCTCTTGGGCGAGGAACAATCCGGCCATATCCGAGAGGTCGGCTATGAGCTGTATCAGCAGATGCTGGAAGAGACGATCGCCAAGATCAAATCGGGTGAATTGCAAGGTCTTTCAACGATTTCAGATGACTGGAGCCCGCAGCTGAACCTTGGCGTGCCGGTGATGATCCCCGAAGATTACATTCCCGATCTGGATATCAGGCTGGGCCTTTACCGCCGCCTGTCGTCGATGCAGACCAAGGTCGAGCTTGAGGGTTTTGCCGCCGAGATGATCGACCGCTTTGGGGCATTGCCGAAAGAGGTGAACACCCTGATGCTGATCGTGCGGATCAAGGCAATGTGCAAGCGTGCCGGGATCAGCCGTCTGGATGCCGGGCCGAAAGGTGCGACAGTGCAGTTCCACAACGACAAGTTCGCCAATCCGGCGGGTCTGGTCGAATTCCTGCGGGCCCAGGGCGGGGCGGCCAAGGTGCAGGGCACCCGGATCGTGTTGCAGGGCGAGATGAAGACCGAGTCCGACAGGATCCGCGGCGCTTTCAACATCGCGCGCGATCTGGCCGAAAAGCTGCGCGACGGGACGGCTGCAAAGACCGCCCCGGCATAACCGGATCAGGCGCGCGCCGGGCCAAGCATCCGCATCAGCAGCAACGACGGCGTGATGCAGAGTAGCGCGCCGATCACCAGCGGCTCATGCGTGCCGTCGAAGGCCTGCGCGATCGGGGTGGAAACGGCGACGCCGATGATGGTCGAGACCGCCGCCATGATCGAGGCCGCAAAGCCCGCGATATGGCCCACCGGCTCCATCGCAAGGGCGTTCAGGTTGCCCATGGTCAGGCCCATCATGCAGAACAGGCTGACCAGCCACAGGAAGAAGGCGGCAAAGGCCCAGTTGCCGGTCAGCACCCCGGTGTTCAGCAGCCCGAAATGCAGCGCGGTCATTGCCAGAACACCGATATAGGCCAGCCGTGCCACCCGGCGCATCCCCAGCGTCATCACCAGCCGCGCATTCAGGAACGAGGCCCCGGCCGAGACCATGGCTGCAAGGGCAAACCATTTCGGGAAGTCCTGTTCCATGTCGAACTCGACCTTGAAGATGCCCTGCACCGAAGAGATGGTGGCCACCAGAACTGCCATGGTCAGCCCCTGGATCAGGATCGAGACCACGACGGGACGATGCGAGAACAGCTCTCGCCCGGCGGTGATCAGACCGCTGAAGGACAGGGGAATGCGCGCCGCCGGGGGCAGGGTTTCGGGCTGGCGGACGGCCAGCCAAGTCATCGCGATGACGGCAAAGACGATGAAGGCGATGAAGATGGCATGCCAGCCGGCAAGGTTGAGGATCTGCTGCCCCAGAAGCGGTGCTGCGGCGGGGGCGATCATGAAGATCATCATGGCGAAGGACATGATCCGCGCCATCTCGCGCCCCTTGTAAAGGTCGCGCACCATGGCCAGCGAGACGGTGCGGGGACCGGCACCGCCGATGCCCTGCAAGACGCGAGCCGCCAGCAGCACCTCGAGCGATTGCGCGAAGATGCAGATCAGCGCCGCGATGGAATAGATCACGCCGCCCCAGATCATCACCCGCTTGCGGCCGAAGGCATCCGACAGCGGGCCGGACAGGAAGGTGCCGATCCCCATGCCTAGGAAGAACGCCCCGACCACCAGCTTGGCGCGGTTGGGATCATCCGGCGTCAGGGCGGCGGCGATCATCGGCTCGGCCGGAAGCATGGCGTCGATGGAAAAGGCGATGGTGGCGAACAGCATCGCGATCAGCGCGATGAATTCGCCCTGCGACAGGCGCGGGGCGTCGGACGGGATATGATCGGTCATTGGTCTTTCCTGAGATCCTCGATCACCTGCGCCCAAAGCTCGGCCGGCTGCGCGCCCGAGACGACATACTGCTGCGCGATGAGGAAGGTGGGTACCGCCGACACGCCCTTGCGGCGGGCATCGGCATCGCGGGCAAGGATGTCTTCCTCATCCGCGTCAGAGGTGAGAAGCCGCACCACCGCATCGCGGTCCATGCCGCAGGCGGCGGCGATATCGGCCAGAACGGCAAGGTTGCCGATGTCGCGGCCTTCGACCCAATAGGCGCGGAACAGCGCCGAGACGACGGGCGTCTGGCGGCCTTCGATTCCGGCCCAGTGGATCAGGCGATGGGCGTCCAGAGTGTTTGGAATGCGCTTGGGAACATCGGGGTTCAGCGCCAACCCGGCGGCGCGGGCCACTTCGCGCAGCCGGTCATGCACGGCATCGACACGGGCGGCCCCGCCGAATTTTTCTTCCAGCCAGGCGCGTTTGGCAACGCCCTCATCGGGCATTTCTGGGTTCAGCTGGAACGGATGCCATTGCACGATGAACGGGTGATCGGCCGCAGATTCCAGTGCGCGGTCAAGATTGGCCTTGCCGACATAGCACCAGGGGCAGATCGGATCGGAAAAGATGTCCAGCCGGACGGGGGTCATCGGATGGGGCCTTTCGGATACAGGGCGGCAAGGGCACGGCGGTCGATCTTGCCGGTTGCCGTGCGGGGCAGGGCGGGCAGGGGAACCCAGGCCCGCGGCTGCTTGTAGCGCGCCAGCCGGTCGGCCGCAAAGGCCTTGGCTGTGCTTTCCGGCAGGGCGTCGCCTGCATAAAAGCAGGCGATGAAGCGGGCCCCGTCTTCGCCCGCGATCTCGGCCACCGCCAGATCGGTGATGCCGGGCAGATCGGCCAGCGCCAGTTCCACCTCACGCGGGGAGACGCGGATGCCGCCCGGATTCATCATCTCGTCGGCGCGGCCGTGGTAATGGATCGCCCCGTCCCAGCCCTGATGCACCAGATCGCCGGTCAGGAACCAGTCGCCCTGCGGGGGCGTATGGTCCTGATAGGACAGCATCAGGCCGGGGTCCGCGGTGGAGACGGCCAACTGGCCGACCTCTCCCGGCGGCAGCGGCTGGCCTTCGGGGCCGAGAATGGCGATGCGGCGGCCAGACTGGGGAAACCCGGTGGCCCCATGCGGGGCCGGATGGTCGGGATTGCCGGAAATGAAGGTGGAAATCTCGGACATGCCAAGGGCTTCGTGAATGTCCGTCCCCGTCACCTCGCGCCAGTGGTCGCGCAGCGCCGGGGGCAGGGCTTCCCCGGCCGAAAGCGCATGGCGCAGCCGTGGCATCCCCGGCATGGGCGCACGCAACAGGCGGCGGAACAGCGCGGGAGAGGCGGCGAAGATCGTCGCATCGTGGCGTTTCAGCAGCAGCGGGATATGGTCCTGCGCCACCTGTGGCGACGGGATCAGCGCCGTGGCCCCCATGGTCCAGGGGTCGAGAAGGCCGGTCCCCATCGTATAGGTCCAGTTGAAGGCCCCGGCGTGCAGAAGGCGGTCCTGTGCCGTCAGCCCCTCCCAGCCCTGATGCATCATGGCGCGGGCCAGGATGGCGCGATGGGCATGGCGCACCGCCATCGGCGTGCCGGAGGTGCCCGAGGTGAAGACGATATAGGCTTCGCGCTCGGGGCTGCCCAGATGCCAGTCGCAGGGGGCGGCGGCCTCCCATGCCGCCAGATCGGCGGGGATCACCGGCCCTCCCGGCACCGCAATGCCCGGATCGGCCACGGTGAACACCGGGCGCACAAGGGCGGCCATGCGGGCGATCTCGGGCGCGGTCAGCAGGGGCGAGGTGGCGACCGGCACCAGACCGGCGGCAATGGCCCCCAGATACAGCACCGGATAGGCCGGCGTATTGCCCATACGGATCAGGATGCGGTCGCCGGGCCGGGCGCGCAGGGCCAGCCAGCTGCCACAGCCGCGCACGGCGGCGATCAGGCGGCCATAGCTCCAGCGTTCGGCCCCGGTCAGGCCAAGGACCGCCAGCGCGATCTTTTCAGGCGTGTCCTGGCCCCTGGCAAGAACATGGGCGGCAAGGTTGAAACCGGCATCAGACATGCAACGTCGCATAGGCGTGCGGGGCGTCGGTTGCAAGCATCGCCGCGCCGCGCTAGGGCAGGGCATGACCCAGCCAGACCCGAAATCCCTGATCCGCATCGCCCGTGAAGAGGGTGGCGAGGCCCATGTCGAACCGCTTGACCTGGGCAGCCGTGTGCGTGATCTGCGCAAGTCGCGCGGCTGGACGCTGGAACAGGCGGCGGTCAAGGCGGGGCTGGCCCGATCCACCCTGTCGAAGATCGAGAACGGCCAGATGTCGCCGACCTATGAGGCGCTGAAGAAACTGGCCGAGGGGTTGGCGATCTCGGTTCCGCAGCTGTTCACCCCGCCATCGCGGGCGCAGGTGAACGGGCGGATGGCAGTCACCAAGGCGGGCGAGGGTCAGGCCAGCGTGACCGCGACCTATGAGCATGAATTGCTGGCCGGCGCGTTGAGCCGCAAGCAGATGCTGCCCTATCGCGCCGTGATCCGGGCGCGCGGGCTGGAAGAATTCGACGGCTGGGTGCGCCATGACGGCGAGGAATTCCTGTATGTGCTGACCGGGGTGGTGCGGCTTTACACCGAATTCTACGAGCCGGTTGATCTGCGGCGCGGCGACAGCGCCTATTACGATGCCTCGATGGGCCACAATGTCATCAGCCTGTCGGAAGAGGCGGCGACCGTGCTGTGGGTCACGTCTCTGGTTTGATCTGCCGCATTGTGGCCGACCCTGCGCCCCAGTATCGTCACCGCAAGGCGTATCGGGAGGGCAGGGATGCGGCTGGCCATCGTGACCGACATTCACGGAAACCGGGAAGGATTCGAGGCGGTTCTGGCCGATATTGCCGCGCATCGGGCCGACAGGATTGCAATACTGGGCGATATCGTCGGCTATGGCCCGGACCCGGAATGGTGCGTCGACCGCTGCCGGGCGCTGGTGGATACCGGCGCGATCTGTCTGCGCGGCAATCATGACAATGCAGCGGCGGGTGCAGCCGAGGCGATGTCACCGCTGGCACGTCGGGCGCTGGACTGGACGATCGCGCATATTTCCGGCGACGCAAAGGCGTTCCTCGGCGCGCTGCCCTACACGGCCCGGCTGGACGATGTTCTTCTGGTCCATGCCAGTGCGAATGGCCCCGAGGAATGGAATTATGTCACCTCGGACACCAAGGCGACCCCCTCCTTCCGCGCCACGGATGCCCGGCTGATCTTTTGCGGCCATGTCCACATTCCGCTGCTGGCCAGTTGCGACCGGCAGGGCATGGTGCGGGAACAGCCCTTTCGTCACGGCCTGCCAATTCCGCTGATCCGGTCGCGCCGCTGGCTGGCGGTGGTGGGATCGGCGGGGCAGCCGCGCGACGGGGTGGCGCAGGCGGGCTGGGCTCTGCTGGATACCGACAGCAACGAACTGACCTTTCGCCGCACGCCCTATGACCACGGGGCCACTGCGGCCAAGACACGCGCGGCGGGCCTGCCGGAAGAGCTGGCCCTGCGGTTGATCAGGGGGGGGTGAGATGCAGGTCAGGCCAAGAAAGGGGCTGGAGATCGACGGCTTCACCCTTGGGGAACAGCTGCACAAGGGCGGCTTCGCAACCATCTGGGAAGTCACCAGCCCAAAGTTCCGCACGCCGATGGTGATGAAGGTGCCGACCATCCTGGATGGCGATGACGGCCCCACCATCGTGGGGTTCGAGGTCGAACAGCTGATCATGCCGCGCCTTGATGGCCCGCATGTGCCGCGTGTGATGGGCCTCGGCGATTTCGACGTGATGCCCTATATCGTGACGGAACGGATCGAGGGCGGATCGCTGCTGGATACCTTCCTCAAGGCGCCGCTGCCGCTGTCGGACCTGATCGAGATCATGGCCCGGATGGTGCAGGCGGTGGCCGACATCCACCGCCAGCATGTGATCCATCTGGATCTGAAACCCGAGAATTTCCTGCAACGGCCCAGTGGCGAGATGGTTCTGATCGACTATGGCCTGTCGCGCCACGGCCAGTTGCCCGATCTTCTGGCCGAGGAATTCCGGATTCCGATGGGCACCTATCCCTATATCGCGCCCGAACAATACCTGCGCTGCCGCGACGATCCGCGGTCGGATCTGTTTGCCCTGGGGGCGATGACCTATGCGCTGGCCACCGGCAAGCTGCCGTTCGGCAGCCCGGAAAAGCTGCGCGGGGTGCGGCGGCGGCTGTGGCGCGATCCGGTGCCGCCGCGGGCGCACCGGCCCGAACTGCCCGAATGGTTGCAGGAGATCATCCTGCGCGCGCTGGAGGTGGACCCGATGCGGCGTTATCAGTCGGCGGCGCAGATGGCCTTCGATCTGGCGCATCCCGCGCAGGTCAAGCTGACGGCGCGGGCGCAGAAACTGAAGCAGGATGGCCTCTTGCAGGTCTTCGACCGCTGGCGCATCGCGCGCCGGATCAAGACCTTTCGCCCGGCCGATTTCATCGGGGCCCAGATGGCGGCGGTGCCGATCATCGCTGTCGCCGTGGACCTGTCGCCCGAAGGGGAGAAGCTGTCCCATACGCTGCGGCGGCAAATCCGGCGGATGCTGGTGACGGAACCGGACGCCCGCATCGCCTGCGTCAACGTGATCAAGACCGCCCGGCTGGGCATCGATCAGATGACGGACGACCAGGGCAACAACCTGCATGTGATGCGGCTGGTGCAGTTGCGCAGCTGGGCCGAAGAGATCGGGGCAGGGGAAGACCGGCTGACCTGTGCCGTGCTGGAAGGGCCGGATCCGGGCCAGGCGATCATCGACTATGCCACCCAGAACCATGCCGATCATATCGTGATGGGCGCGCGCGGCCATTCCACCGCGCGGCGCTATCTGGGATCGGTCTCGGCGCAGGTGGTGGCCGAGGCGGCCTGTTCGGTCACGGTGGTGCGCCTGCCCGCCCCGCGCGACGACAGCGTCAGTTGAGCCAGCCCTGAACGGTGCGGGCCCCGCCTGACACGTCTTCGCCCACACCCGCCACCGTGTTGCATCCCGCCAGCGCGCACAGCGCGGCGGCGACAAGGATCATGCGTTTCATGCGTCTGCCTTTGTTGGTCTTGTTACTGCTCGTACCACCAGGTGTCCGGCAGGAAACCGGGCCAGTCACCGTAAAGCGGAATATGCGCAGGATACTTCAATTCCTTGCGATGGGCCAGCCGCGAGACATCGGAATACCAGAACGGGATCACATAGCGCCCCGCCGTCAACACCCGGTCCAGTGCCCGCGTCGCGGTGGTGAAATCTGCCGGATCGGTGGCCTGCACCATGGCGGTGATCATCGCCTCGGCGGCGGGGGAATGGATGCCGGGCCAGTTGCGGGTGCCGGGCTCCGTCACGCCTTTCGACCCCCAATACAGCATCTGCTCATTGCCCGGCGACAGTGACAGGGCGCGGATGTAATGCGTCACCTCGAAATTATAGGCATTGGTGCGTTCCTTGTATTGCGCATCGTCGACCATGTTGACCCGCGCCGAAATGCCAAGGGATTGCAGCGCCTCGATATAGATCGCCGCGGCCGAGGCCATGTCGTCCTGACCCTTGGCCAGCAGGATTTCAAAGGCAAAAGCCTCGCCCGCCGCATTGCGCAGCACGCCATCCTCGCCCACGGTCCAGCCAGCTTCTTCCAGTAGGGCGGCGGCGGCGCGGATGTTGCGGCGGTTGGCGGGGCTGCCGTCCGATACCGGCAGGGCATAGCCTTCGATCGTGCCGGGCGGCAGATCGGCGCGGAAGGGTTCAAGCAGCGCCAGCTCGGCCCCCTCGGCCGGTTGGCCGGGCATCATCCCCAGGCTGGAATTGCCGAAATAGGACGGGATGCGCGGCAACAGCCCGGCGTTGACGGTCTGGTTGATGAATTCGAAGTTGAAGGCCAAAATCAGCGCCTCGCGCACCCGCCAGTCGGCGAACATCGGCAGACGGGTGTTGAAGGCCAGCCCCTCGATCCCCGAGGGGCGCTGATGCGCGATCTCCTCCTTGACCACGGTGCCTGACTGGACGGCCGGGAAATCGTAGTTCGTCAGCCATTTGGAGGCATTGGTTTCCCGGTAGGCGGACAGTTCGCCCGCCTTGAAGGTTTCAAAGATGGCCTGGGCGTTGGAGAAATAATCGAAGCGGATTTCATCGAAATTCCACTGGCCACGGTTGAAGGCCAGATCCTTGCCCCACCAGTCCGGGTTGCGCCGGTAGCTGACGAAGACGCCTGTCTCGATCCGGTCCACCACATAGGGGCCAGAGCCGATCGGGGCCTCAAGCGTCGATTCGGTGAAATCCTTGCCCTCCCATTGCGCCTTTTTCAGCACCGGGCGCAGCCCCATCAGCAGCGGCAGTTCGCGGTCGGGTTCGGTGAAGGTCAGCCGCAGGCTGCGCGGGCCGGTCTGTTCCATGCTGGCGATCTTGGCCCAGGCCCCGGCATAGCGCGGATTGCCAAGCGTGCCGAGCGTTTCGAAGGACCACATCACATCCTCGACCGTGACGGGCGATCCGTCCGAGAATCGCGCCTCTTCACGCAGGGTAAATTCTACGTAGGACCGCGACTCGTCGGTATCCACCGATTCGGCCAGCAGGCCGTAAAGCGAGAACGGCTCGTCATAGTTGCGGCCCATCAGCGTCTCGACCACCAGGGTCGAGACCCCCGTAGCCGACCGCCCCTTGGTGATGAACGGGTTCAGACTGTCGAAGCTGCCCGCCTCGCCCCAGCGAAAGCTGCCGCCCTTGGGCGCATCGGGGTTTGCCTGCGGCAGTGACACAAAATCCGGGGCCAGTGCGGGGTCGCCATACATAGCTATGCCATGGCGCGGTTCGGCCGCAGCGATGCTGCCGACCAGAATCAACCCGGCACAAAGGGCAAGGCGGCGCAGGGCGCTCTTGGGGTGGGGGGGCATTTCGGAAACGGTCCTCCGGTGTTTGCAGGCTTTGTACCAACCTACGCGCGAGGTTGTGGCTTTTCAAACTTTTAGCTTGGCCATCCCGAGAGAGCGGATTATAAAGACCCTACTGCTCGATAGGTTTCTTGCCTGTATGAAACCTGCCTCAACGACTTAACGCCGGCTTCGTGCCGGCGTTTTTTTTATCTTTACCTTCCGGGCGCAGTCTGGCCGCAGCCTGGGGGTAACGATGGCTCTGATCGGATATTTTTCAATGATGGACGGCGCTGGCACCGATGCCATGGCCGACGACATCATTGCGGCGGGGCATACGCCGGTTCTTCTGGACGGAACCAACTGGGATGTGATCGTCCAGCTGGACACGCTGTATGTCTGGAACGGCGACAACCAGTCCTACAACCAGGATTTCGTCACCCACATGCCGCAGATCGCCGAGGCCATCCATGCCGGGATGAACATGGTGGTATTCGACCGCGCGATTGGCGAGACGGATTGGCAGACCGGGGCCCAGCTGAACCCCGCGGTCATCCTGCCGGGTGCCAGCGGGTTGCAGGTGGAACGCTATCTTTCCGCCGATGTCGACCTGACGAATGCCGGTCATGGCATGATCGGCGGTGGCCCCGCACCGGGGGTCTCGGACAGCAGTCTTGATGGCGGCAACTACACAACCCATGGCTATGCCCTGACCGATTCCCTTCCCCCCGGTGCGACAGTGCTGTTGACCCCGCAGGACGGGATCGACGATCAGGCCGTGGGATTCGTATACGAATTCGGGGCCGGGCTGGTGCAGTATTACGGCATCCCGCTGGATTATTATGACGGGATCGAGGATGGCTGGGGCAATGCCTGGCAAAGCTTTGCCATCAATACCCTGGTGGCGACCACGGTCTGCATCGAGGTTTCGGTGCGGGTGCAGACCGACCGGGGGCTGCGCGCCATCGGGCTGTTGCAACCGGGTGATCTGGTCGCAACGCTGGACCACGGCTTGCAGCCGGTGATCTGGGTCGATCACGACCCCATCCCCCGCGACCTGATCGAACTGCCGATCGGCAGCTTCGGCAATGCCGAGCCGCTGCGCCTGACCCCGCAGCACCGGGTCCTTCTGGCCTCGCCGCAGGCCGAACTGGCCTTCGGCGCGGCCGAAGTGCTGATCCCTGCCGCCGCCCTGGTCAGGGCGGGCATTGCGCGGACGGGCGGGCGGGGCAGGGTGTGCAACCTGCTTCTGCCGCGGCATGAGGTAATCCTTGCCGCCGGTGGCGCACCGGTGGAAAGCCTGCTGCCCACGCCTGCCGCGCGCCGCGCCATCGGCCGGGCAGGGCGGCAGGCAGCGGGTGTGCCGTCGCGGCAGAAGACACGCCCTGCACGCGACATCCTTTCGACAACCGAAGCGGTGGGCCTTTTGCGATGGCTGGCACGGCAGGGCTGCAAGGCCGGGGCAGCCTGATCCTCACGTCCCGGAGATCGGCCGGAGATCGGCCTTACCTATCCATGCTGCAATGCCTATAGTCTTGCCATCATGCAGCATCAGGAGGCCGCAATGCGCCTTGACGGAAAACGTGCCATCGTCACCGGATCGAATTCGGGCATCGGTCTGGGCGTGGCCGAAGAGCTTGCCCGCGCCGGGGCAGAGGTGGTGATCAACAGCTTTACCGACCGGGACGAGGATCACGCCCTTGCGGCAAAGATCGCCGCCGACCACGGGGTGAAGGTCCGCTATATCGCCGCCGACATGTCGAAGGGCGACGACTGCCGCGCGCTGGTGGAAAAGGCCGGGGGCTGCGACATTCTGGTGAACAACGCCGGCATCCAGTTCGTCAGCTCGGTCGAGGAGTTTCCGGCTGAAAAGTGGAACGCGATCCTTGCGATCAACCTTTCCTCGGCCTTCCACACCACGGCCGCCGCCCTGCCGGGGATGCGCGCAAAGGGTTGGGGCCGGATCGTCAACATCGCCTCGGCCCATGGCCTGACCGCCAGCCCGTTCAAATCGGCCTATGTCGCGGCCAAGCATGGCGTCGTTGGGCTGACCAAGACCGTCGCGCTGGAGGCGGCGGGGCAGGGCGTCACCTGCAACGCGATCTGCCCCGGCTATGTGCTGACCCCGCTGGTCGAGGCACAGATCCCCGATCAGATGAAGGTTCACAACATGGACCGCGACACCGTGATCCGCGAAGTCATGCTGCAACGGCAGCCGTCGCGCCAGTTCGCCACCACCGAACAGCTGGGCGGCACTGTGATCTGGCTGTGCAGCCCCTATGCCGATCAGGTGACGGGCACCACGATTTCCGTCGACGGCGGCTGGACGGCACTTTGAGCGCGGCGAAAACCCGCATCAGCCTTGCGCTGCAGGGGGGCGGTGCCCATGGCGCCTTTACCTGGGGCGTGCTGGACCGGCTGCTGGAAGACACGCGGCTGGAGATTGCGGCCATTTCAGGCACCTCGGCCGGTGCGCTGAACGGGGCCGCGCTGAAGGCGGGGCTGGTGGCGGGCGGGCCGGAGGCCGCGCGCAAGGTGCTGCGCGACCTGTGGGAAGCGGTCGCCGATATCGGCGATTTCCGTATGCTGCCCTGGTTCCAGCCCTTCGTGCCCGCGCTGCGGTTCTGGAGCCAGGCCGCCGACAGCTTTCTGCCCTATAGCCCCCAAGGCATTGCCGCCCAGTTGTGGTCGCCCTATGCGATGGGGGCCGGCTGGCAGAACCCCCTGGCCCCGGTGGTGAACCGGATCGACTTTGCCCGCGTCGCGGCCCGGCAGGACCCGCAGCTTTTTGTCGGCGCGACCAATGTGCGCAGCGGCAAGGCGCATGTGTTCCGCGATGACAAGGTGACGGCGCAGGCCATCCTTGCCTCGGCCTGCCTGCCGACCAGCTTTCAGGCGGTCGAGATCGACGGCGTAGCCTATTGGGACGGCGGCTATACCGGCAATCCGTCGCTCTGGCCGCTCTATGACCGCGACCTGCCCGATGACATCGTGATCGTGCAGGTCAATCCGCTGCGGCGCGAGGAGATTCCCGAAACCCCGCTGGAGATCCAGAACCGGGTGAACGAGATCAGCTTCAACGCCTCGTTGTTCGGCGAATTGCGCGCCATCGCCTTTGTCAGGCGGCTGATTGCCGAAGGCCGGGTGGAAAAGGGCCAGATGAAGGATGTGCGTGTGCATATGATCGCCGATGACAGGCTGATGAACGACCTGTCGGCCACGTCCAAACTGGAACCCACCGGCAATCTGATCCGGCAGTTGCACGACGCGGGGCGCAGGGCCGCGGACAGGTTCCTGCGCGACTGCGCAGACCGGATCGGCCATGCGCCGACGGTGGACCTGACCGATCTTGTCGGTTAGCGCGGCTCTTTCGGCAGGGGGTAGACCAGACCGCCCGACACGATCAGCTTGGCGGCATCGTCGACGCCCATGTCCAGTTCGACCAGATCCCTGGTCGGCACGAACAGCAGCATCCCGCTGGTAAACGGCGTCAGCCCGACGAAGACCGCCGCCATATCCGGGCCCATCGACGCCAGCCGTTCCGCCAGTTCACCCTTTGGCCGGGTCGAAACGAACCCCAGCGCCCAGGAACCGGGCCGCGGGAATTCGACCAGAACCACCTTGTCGAAGCTTTGTTCCTTCTTGTTGAAGAAGGTCTCGGCCACCTGTTTGATCGCGCCATAGATCGACCGGACGACCGGCATGCGATCGACCAGAAGTTCCCCCTGACGGATGATCGACCGGCCCAGAAGGCCCTTGGCCAGCCAGCCGACAAGGATGGTGACGATCAGGAACACCAGAACGCCGACCCCGCGCACCGGGAATTCATACTCGGGGCCGAACCAGCGCCGCATGATGGCATCGGGCTGATAGTAGGAGGGGATCAGCGGCAGGATCCAGCCGTCGATCCAGCCGATCACTGCCCAGACGAAATAGATCGTGAGGCCGATCGGCAGCACAACGACCAGGCCGGTCAGGAAGCTGGCGCGCAGGCCCGCAAGAAAGCCGCGCCGATGCGGGTGGGGGTCGGTCATGGAGGATCCCTGTTTCGCCCTATCTAGGGGCGTCGATCCGGGTTCCGCAATGCCGTCGGCCCATACGGCGGCGTATTTTTATTGCGGCCGCGCCAGTTCGCCCGCAATCGCGGCCGCCAGCCGGGCATTCGCCAGCACCAGTGCGATGTTGGACGCCAGCGAGCGCCCCCCGGTCAGCTCGAAAATGCGCTGCAGAAGGAAGGGCGTCACGGCCTTGGCGGCGATGCCCTGGGCCTCGGCTTCGGCCAGCGCCCTTTCGATCACAGGGGTGATTTCGGCGCGGGGGATTTCCGCTTCGGCCGGGATCGGATTGGCGACAAGCTGGCCACCGGGCAGGCCAAGGGTGGCGCGCATCCGGTGGGCCGCCGCGATCTCGGCCGCGCTGTCCATCCTGAGCGGAGCCTTCAGCCCGGAGGAACGCGACCAGAAGGCGGGGAAATCGTCCTGACCATAGGCGATCACCGGCACGCCCTGGGTTTCCAGAACTTCCAGCGTCTTCGGCAGATCAAGAATGGCCTTGGCCCCGGCGGCGACCACCGTCACGGCGGTCTGTGCCAGTTCCAGCAGATCGGCGGAAATGTCGAAACTGGTTTCCGCCCCGCGATGCACGCCGCCGATGCCGCCCGTGGCGAAGACCGGAATTCCGGCGGCGCGGGCGCATATCATCGTCGCGGCCACGGTCGTCGCCCCGGTGCCGCCGCCGGCAAGGCAGGCCGCCAGATCGGCACGCGACAGTTTTGCGACACCCTGCGCCTGACCCAGGCCTTCCAGCTGCGTCTCCGACAGGCCGATTTGCAATCTGCCCTTCATCACCGCGATCGTGGCGGGAACCGCCCCGGCGGCGCGCACCTCGGATTCGACCTGGGCCGCGGTTTCCACATTCTGCGGAAAGGGCATGCCATGGGTGATGATGGTGGATTCCAGCGCCACCACAGGGGCGCCATTGGCCCGCGCGGTGCGAACTTCGGCCGAGAATTCAAGGGGAAGCGTCACGATCCGGGGTCTCCTGAAACATAGGTGGCGGCAGCGTGAAGGGCGGCCTGCAGGGCGGCCTGACGGTCCGCGCTGCCGCGTTCGGCAACCAGATGGGCGGCCATGAAGGTATCACCCGCGCCGGTGACGCGCGTGACCAGAACCTGCGGCGGCGCGCCTGCGATCACGCCCGCACCCGCCCGGCCTTCGGCCGCCGAACGGCCGCCGTCGGTGACAAGCACATGCGCCGCACCGCGGGCCAGCAGTGCCTCGGCCGCTTCGGCAGCGGTCGGGGCAGGGGTCTTGGTCAGCAGGTTGGCCTCTTCGAGATTGACGTAAAGCGTGGCGCGCGGATGCGACAGCAGCGGGCGCAAGCGTTCCGCCTTGCCGGGGCTGGCGGGCGCGACGCGCAGGTCGGCCGCGGCGAAAAGCGGCGAGGCGGCGATGTCCGACAGCAGCGATTCCGTCAGGTTGCCATCCAGCGCGATCGGACCATTCCAGGGCGTATGGGCCGTGCCGAGACGACCATCCGCCAGCGGACGCAGGATCTTGTCACCTGCGGCCTCTAGTGAATGCGCATCGGCAATGGCGGCAATCAATCCGTTCGCACCTTCAACCGCCATGTAAACATCGGTCGGCAAGTCTTCAGAACGGTAAGAAAAATCGGTATCCACGCCAAGGCGACCACAGGCGGCGACCAGTTCGTCCCCCTCGGCATCGCGGCCGATGGCGGTCAGGACGGAGGGCCGCAACCCGAACCGCGCCAGCGTCATGGCGATGTTCATCGCAACCCCGCCGGGCAGGCGGGTGATCCGCCCCGGCACATCCGACCCCAGCCGCATCGCCGCAGGCGAGCGGCCGATCACGTCCCACAGGACCGAGCCGATGCAGAGGATATCCGGTGTCATGCCTCTTCTTCGCCCATGGCCCGAGGCTGCGCAAGCGGAAGCCGTGCCATGGGTATTTGCGCAAAGGTGAAGGGCAGGGCTTGCGCGCCGGAGAGCTTCGCCTTATATGCGCGCCACTTCACAGGCGGATGCGGGCTTGTCGGGGGAGAAATCCCCGTTGGTCCACCGGTTGCGGCGAAAGCCGTAAGAACATCCGCCGAGGCGCAAACCGGAAAGGAATTTGGACATGGCGCTCCCCGAGTTTTCCATGCGTCAGCTTTTGGAAGCTGGCGTTCACTACGGCCACCAGACCGCACGCTGGAACCCCCGCATGGGCCAGTATATCTATGGTGACCGCAACGGCATCCATATCGTTGACCTGACGCAGACCGTTCCGCTGCTGGAACAGGCGCTGAAAGTGGTGCGCGACACAGTGGCCAAGGGTGGCCGCATCCTGTTCGTCGGCACCAAGCGCCAGGCGCAGAAGCCGGTTGCCGAAGCTGCCGAGAAATGCGCGCAATATTACATGAACCACCGCTGGCTGGGCGGCACGCTGACCAACTGGAAAACGGTGTCGCAGTCGATCCAGCGCCTGAAGCAGATCGACGAGGTTCTGGCCGCCGGCGGCGAGGGCCTGACCAAGAAAGAGCGCCTGGGCATGGAGCGTGACCAGGCCAAGCTGCAGGCCAGCCTGGGCGGCATCCGCGAAATGGGCGGCACCCCGGATCTCTTGTTCATCATCGACGTGGGCAAGGAGGATCTGGCGATCCTCGAGGCGCAGAAGCTGGGGATCCCGGTGGTGGCCGTGGTCGACACCAACTGCAACCCCAAGGGCGTGAGCCATGTGATCCCCGGCAACGATGACGCGGCCCGCGCCATCCAGTTGTATTGCGATCTGGTGGCTCGCGCGGCGCTGGACGGCATGTCGGCGCAGATGGGCGCCGCCGGTGTCGACCTGGGCGCGCTGGAAGCTGCCCCCGAGGAAGAGGCCGTCGCCGAGGCCTGAGCCCCGCCGACCCTGTCACACCCCTGTTGCCCGGTGGGGATAGCCCCGCCGGGCCCGCATTTCAGGAGCATGAAGATGACGATCACCGCTGCGATGGTGAAGGAACTGCGCGACGCGACCGGCGCAGGCATGATGGACGCCAAGAAGGCGCTGACCGAGGTTGCCGGCGACATGGAAGCCGCCGTCGACTGGCTGCGCACCAAGGGTCTGGCCAAGGCGGCGAAGAAGGCCGACCGCGTGGCTGCCGAAGGTCTGGTCGGCGTTGCGGTGTCGAACGGCCGCGGCGTTGCGGTCGAAATCAACTCGGAAACCGATTTCGTCGCCAAGAACGCCGACTTCCAGGCCCTTGTGCGCGAAGTGGCCCGCGTGGCCCTGACCACCGGCGATTCCATCGAAGTGGTGAAGGCCGCCGATCTGAACGGCAAGAAGGTTGAGGAAGTCATCCAGGAAGCCATCGCCCGCATCGGCGAGAACATGACCTTCCGCCGGTTGCATGTGCTGGAAGGCGATACCGTCGTCTCCTATGTCCACAATGCGGCGACGGATGGCATGGGCAAGATCGGCGTGCTGGTCGCGCTGACGGGCCCGGCCGACAAGGCTGCGGCCATCGGCAAGCAGTTCGCCATGCATATCGCCGCCACCAACCCGCTGTCACTGTCGGAAGCGACGCTGGATCCGGTGGTGCTGGAGCGCGAACTGGCCGTGCAGACTGCCAAGGCACTGGAAGAAAATGCCTCTTCGGCCAAACCGAAGCCCGATGCGGTGATACACAACAACATCATCCCTGGCCGGATGAAGCGGTTCCTGGCGGAAAACACCCTGCTGGGACAGGCTTTCGTGATCAATCCCGATGTGACGGTCGAAGCCGCCGCCAAGGACGCCGGGGTCGAGATCACCGGATTTGCCCGTGTCATGGTGGGTGAGGGTGTCGAAAAGAAGGAAGAGGATTTCGCCGCCGAAGTCGCCAAGGCGCTTCAGGGCTGAGCTTTCCTGCCCCCATACCGCAGAGTATGGGGCAGGGGGGTAAATCTTCAGGGCCGGGGCAGGGATGTCCCGGCCTTTTGCAGTCATGGGGCAACCGGACAATCTCCCGCCGCCACGCCCCTTTTGACGACAGGGGAAAGAGGACAAGGGGCGTGGCGGCGGGGACAGGGGCCGCGGTCCCCGAAATTGCGGGTGCGCCTCTGCCTGTTCCCGGCGAAATGCCATGAGATATGGAACGGCGCGAGAGTGCCGATTGACGCAAGGTCAATCCAGTCCGGTTTCCCTTACCTCAGCGGGCGGCCTGGGCCTGCTGCGCCGTGGGCTGCTGGAAGATCATGTTCAAGAGCGCGGCCTTGGCCACAGCCTGCGCCGTGGTCTCGACGGCCAGCGCCTCGCGTGCCAGCCGCAGATGCTTTTCCACCATCGCCGGAGAAACGCCCATCAGCAGTGCCACATCCTGCGTGGTCTTGCCGTCCGCCACCCATTCCAGCGCCTCGCATTGCCGGGGCGACAGGGCGCGCGACCGCGACAGTTGCGGCAGCTGGATGATCTTCAGATGCATCATATGGGCCACGACCATGATCTCGCTGCGGTTCTGCTCCCAGATCCGTTCAACCGCTTCGGTATCGATGCCGGGATCGGCGGTCAGGCCCATTGCGCCCTTGGCCCGTGCGGACGCTTCTGGAAAGCTGAAGGACAGGCCCGCGACGACACCCATAGCCGCATTGTTGCGCATGACCTCGGCTTCTTCTGCGCAGAGTTTTCCGGCGGCAAATGCATCGGTGGCCCATTTCCAGGTGCAGGCACCGGTGTTCCGCTCGGCCCAGCGGAACAGTGGCGAACGTGCATAATAGCCGCCGCGGAAATAGCGCTGCGCATAGGCATCGTCGCCGGTGGTCAGGAACAGCGCGTCATCAGGATCGCCGATGGTCTTCATGTGACGAAAGCGGGTGAAGCCATAGTTGATCTGGGAAAAACCCAAAGCCGCGAAATAACCCTTCGCCAGTGTCCAGACCTGATCAATGCTCTGCGCTTCGGCGATCCTGGCCAAAAGCGAAAGGACTGGGGTAGCGGTCATGGTCCATACTCCTGCGTACTGACGGGCCGACAGAAGGCAATGCGCCTGATTTGTCCCGTGTCTGTCATACGTAGACGCATCTGATGTGTCGAGCCTTGGCACGGCACAGGATGGATCATGACGAAAGATGTCATCCGGCATCATGTCGATATATTACATAATACTGATTATGCGAAATGTGCCTATCTTCCGCCCTTGAGGCGGTTCGCATGGTGCAACTGCCTCCTTTTGGAGGTCTAGCATGAAATCCAATCTTCTCGCCGTGTTCAGGTCGGCCTATCCGCTGGCGCTGGGTGCGCTCGGCGGTCTCGTTGCGACGCTTTATCCTGCGGCGCATTCGGCGTTCTGCTCCGGGGCCCTCTTGTGATGGGTCTCGTGGCAGATCGTGAGCCGGTAACTACCTATGACCGGGCCGTGTGGCGCGTCGTCTACCTCATGACACTGACGGGCGAAGAGCCGTCAGAAGACACAAGTCCCTCGGCGATGATGTTCCTCGTTGCAGATATTTTCTGGGTGCGGCCCGAACGGGTCCGCGCCGATGTCTGCCGTTACTGGCGTAGGTGCGGCTGATGGCGGGCTTTTTCGCATCCCTCCTGCCGGGTCTTGCTGACGGTCTCTTGGGCAAGCTGTTCAAGCCGAAGGAAAAGGCTCCGGGCGTGGATTATTCCAAGCTTCGCCGTGATGCTGAAAGGGCCGGGTTCAATCCGCTGACCGCCCTTCTGGCGGGCGGTGGCGCTGGCTATCAGCGTCAGGCTGAGGCTTCTATGTCTGGTGGCGCGTTCCTCCGCGACATTATTGAGCGAGGTGTTGATACCGCCTTCGATAGTCCGCCTGAAAATCATCAGGCCAAGCAAATCCGCGCCTTCAATGACGCGGTGAATGTGCGTGATGAGGTGCGAAAGTCCGATATAACTCGGCGTTTCGGTCTCGGCCTGACCGATACTGTTCCCTTCGGGGTGCAGCAAGCTGCGCATCGGCCTATGTCGGCGAAAGCCGAGCGGCCTGTGTCGCGGGAATTCATTGGTCCCCGTCAACCCGTCAAGGTTCGCCATGCTGTTTCTGGGCAATGGATTGGCCTTGATCCGGGCGTTGCTGATCGTCTCGGTGTCGGGGCCGGTGATGCTCTTATCGCCGAAGATTATGAGGCTGTTTTTGGTGATGTTCCGTCTGAGGTTATGGCAACGGGTGCTGTTGCCGATGGTGTCTATTACGGCGTTAAGCCCATGGATGCTTCCGGGCTGGGCCGTGCCTCGCCGAAAACCTCCGTCATTTTCGGCCCTACCAAACCGCCAGTGATTAAACCGCCCGGTTTCAAATACGTCATGCGCGGTGGCAAGCGTATGCGTGTCCCGAAATACGGATGGGAATGATGGCTGGTTGTAAAAAATGCGCAGCACGGCGTCTCGCTGTGAAGCGCCTCCTTCTGAAACTGTTCAACAAGAGGAAAGTATCGAAATGAGAGTTGTCGAACAAATCCGGTCCACGCCGATTGACATTCCGCTGACCACGCGGGCGAGGGAAATCCGCCGTGTGACTTCGCTCCGGGCTGGCAAGATTGCTTGCCATGCCGCAATTCCCGTGCTGCGGGAAGACCGCGTTTCGCGTGGCTCTGTGCGGCTGACTGCGCGTATGAGCGAAACAGTCCATCCGCTGTTGAATGCGGTGGCGTTGACCGCGCGCGCCGTCTTTGTGCCCTATTCCGCCTTTGAGCGGTTCGGCGGTTCGATCGACAAGCTGAACCGCAGTTACATGCTGGAAAAGGATCGTGAGGCGGATGCCGCCCCAATCCCGTTCTGTACGACCATGGCGTTCGTGAAAACTGCGCCGTTCTGGAAAACGCTCGGTGTGCATTGGCCGGAAGGGACGCAATGCAATGCGGCCTATGTCGAGGCGTATAACGTCTACGTCAACTGGATGCGGGCCAAGGCGTCCAAGACCCTGCCCGCGCGCCTTATGAATGATACCTCGTTGGCGCAGGCATTCTGGAACCATCCCCTTATGTGGCATGTCAAAGCCGACTTTGATCAGGCGATGATGGATGGGGAGGTTTTGCTTTCGGTCAACAATGCCGTCATGCCGGTGCAGGGTTCTGCAAAGGTTCCCGGCATTGTTCAGTCGGGCAATTTCGTCTCTGCCTCCGCTGATGCCTCTATCTATCAGGTCAACACGGGGTATCACATTGTCGGCAAAGCTGCCGGTAATATTGCCTTCAAGCGCAAGGCCGGAAATCCGGCTGGCACCGAATTGGATATGGGCGTTGATCTGTCGCAGGCTTATGTCGAGCTTGAAGCACAGGGCCTGCGGCTTTCGCTGGCCAATATGGAATTGGCCAAGCAAATTGTTGCATGGGCAAAGACCCGTGAGCAATACAAGGGCATCGACGCCGAATGGCTGAAAGACATGCTTATGCAGGGCTTCCGTGTGCCCGATGAGGCCATGAAACAGCCGACTGTGCTTGCGGTCTCGAAGGGCATTTTTGGTTATACCGAACGTCACGCCATGGATGGCGATAGTCTCGATAAGTCGGTGACGACGGGTGTCACTTCCGTGACGCTGAATTTCGAGACGCCGCCACTCAATGCAGGCGGTATCATTCTGATCCTTTCGGAGATTGTGCCCGAACAAATGTTTGAACGGATGGAGGATAACTTCCTCGGCATCACCTCGCCGGATCAGTTCCCGAACGCCAAAAACGATTTCCTTGACCCGGAAAAGGTCGAGGAGGTCAAGAACCGGCATGTCGATGTTCTCCACGGCACACCGAACGGCCTGTTCGGTTATGCGCCTCTGAACCACGCTTGGAAGGGGTCCAGCTTCGGTGCGGGCGGCAAATTCTATCGCCCGGTGCCCGATACCTTCGTGGAAGATCGGCAACGGTTCTGGTCGGTCGAGACGCCCAACCCGGCGCTCAATTCGACGTTCTATCTTGTTCCGTCCGATTTGCCCCATTCAGTCTTTGCGGATACGCTGGCCGATGCCTTTGAGGTTTATACCGAGGGCGCGGTGGAATTCGTGGGCCTGACCCAGTTCGGCAAGGTCTTCGATGAAGACGACGGCAACTATGAGGCGGTTTCCGAAGGGATCGAATTCGACCGCATCAGCCAGGAATGATGTCCCTGCCCCGCCTTCGGGCGGGGCTTTCCCCTAAGTAAAAAAGTGGATCTAAACTTTTCCTGAAAGGAAACAGCATGCAACGCAACTTCAATCTCGGCTCTGTGGCTGACTGGCATCAGATTGAGGCCGGGGAACCGATGCGCTTTGAAATTCCCCATTCCGGGCATCGCCGGGTGGAATTTCAGATCATGGCCGATGCCGAAGTGTCGGTGATCGCCGAAACCGCGCGCGAAGGTGATGACAACCTCGCATGGCTGGTCGGCTTCGGGTCTGGCCTGCTTGACGTGAAATTCGGCCTTCAGGAGGCTGCTATCGTCACGGTGGCAGGGCCGGAAGGCTGCTCGGTCTGGATCAAGACCCGGCTGCAAACACAGGTTCTCAAGGGGACCGATGAGCCGTCTTGGACCAATATCGAGCCGCGTCGGATGGGTCAGTCTGAAAAGCTGACACGGATGCAGGAAGCCATGTTCGCCAATCAGCATCGCCGCAACATGGCGGTGCTGGCGGAAATTGAGGCGCGTGGACGCGCGGTCGATGAGAAGTTGGCGCTAATTGAGGCTGCGCCGAAACTTGCTGATCCCGCGAAGGATGAGGGGAAGACCGATGCTTGATCTGCGTCGAATTGCGCAGAGGTTCATTCGGCGGGGGGCGGCGAAAGCCGCCTCCATGCCAAAGCGTCCTCCGGGTGCTGCTGAACCTCTGCCGCGCCTGCCTCTGACCTATCAGGATGCGGCCCAGAGCCTGTCGCGGCCCGATGTGATCACCTCGGCCCGTTACAAGGCTCGTATCGACCCATACAGGCCGGGGAATGCGTCCAACGCAAACCTTCACCCGGAGATCCTGCGCTTCAAGGATCGTCTGCTGAAAGAGCTTCGGGAACGGGGAATTCCGTTCTTCATGCACTCGGGCTTCCGTACGGCGGCCGAACAGGAAGCCTTGTATGCCCGGCGTGTGACAAAGGCGCGGGCGTGGCAAAGCCCACACAATCACGGTATGGCGGTCGATCTGGTTTGTCACCTTCGCGGATGGGACCTGACGGCGCTTCAATGGGCGGTGATCGGCCATATCGGTAAGGAAGTCGCTCGTAAGCTGAACCTGAAGGTGACGTGGGGCGGCGACTGGAAGTTCTATGACCCGGCGCATTGGGAATTGGCCGATTGGTCGAGCCGCGTTCGCAATGGCGAATAGGCTCCAGTTCGCTCCCCTCGCCCCCCGAAAACCCGATTGCTTGCAACCGCCCCCTGTCACGAATGGCCGGTTGGATGGCTCTCGCATCCCGATCTGGCCGAGTGGCGGTTGGGATGTGAAAAACCGGGTTATTCGGGAATTGGGCTGTTATGACCACGATTATCGGTCGTGGTGCTGCCTGATCAATTCAGGCGGTCCATGGGATATGGTTAAAATCCCCCTGCCGAAAGGTCTTCGGCAGGGGGCTTGTTGTGATTGCTGGCTTCATGGTGAATGAAGCTGCCCGCGCGTGTAGTTTATCTACGCGCGCGGGCCTGTGCAGTTCTCGTTGATATGTGCATTTAGTGACACCGCCAAGAAAGGTCAGAGGATGTGTATTCAGCCAACCCGTATCGACGCTCATACGGCTGTGCCGTGTCGCCTCTGCTGGCAATGCAGGGCTAGCAGGGTTAACGATCTCGTCGGGCGTTGTTTGGCGGAACAGGCAGTATCTGATCAAACGCTGGCGGTGACACTTACTTATTGCGGGGATACACCGAATGCGGTGATCCTCGCTTATCGGGATGTGCAACTGTTCCTCAAGCGCCTTCACAAGGCGGGATATGACTGCCGCTATTTCGTCGTGGGCGAATACGGCGGTAAAAAGGGCCGTGCGCATTGGCACATCATCTTGTTTCTGCGCGGCAAGACCTTCGAGATTGTCGAAGTCGGCCAGCGCGAGAATGATTGGCAAGTTGTCTTGCCTCGATTTGAAGATGATGATGAGGCCCGTGTCCAATGGGAACCGTGGTCGAAGCCGGCTGAGAACCGGGGCTTTGTCTATGTGCAGCATCCCGATTATGGCGGATTTCAATACCTGCTGAAATACGTCCTTAAACCGGACGGGCATGTCGGGATTAAAAAGGCTCAAATGAGCAAATATCCCCCTCTCGGCCATGACTTCTTTGTGAACATGGCCGATGATCTGGTTGAAAAACGGCTGCCCGTCCAGCTTCCGACCTATCAGTTTGCCAATGTCCGTGACAAAAACGGCAAACATATCTCCTTCTGTCTTCGTGGTCGTATGCGGGAAATCTTCCTTGACCGCTATCGCACGATGTGGCGCATGCAATATGCAGAGCCGGAACCGCAATCCGACTGGTATGCGGAAAAGTATGATGAGAAGGTGGAAGCGGCCCGTCTGATCGAGTGGACAAAAGAGAAGAGCAACGAATATGAGAAGTTTGTGATTGGGCCGATGATGGATCGGCTTCGGACTGCCAAGGCTGCAGCGGGCGCAGCCTATGCTGCGGCTGAGAAAGAAAAAATTGCGGCTTGGGACGCAATAGCGCCTGTTTGGCTCCCCCGCTCCCTGTATTGGCATGATTTTACTCATGCTGGAAAACCTGCTAGGATAAGGGCCTTTAAAGAGGGCTATGCTCTCGTTGATCTCGGGGATGGGAAAGAGCCATGGCGCGTCGGGGCAGTCGAAAATGGAAACAGGAAAGACGTGGAAGAGCAATTGCTGCGGACAAGGCTGAGGCCGTCCGCGCTGTCGCAACTCGTCCCGTGGCTCCTGTTCATCTGGTCGCAAGACCTGCGGTCGTATCTCGACCGCTTCGGAACGATGCCCGCGTGTCGCGTGGGGTGAAATCCGCCAGGGCGATTGTCGTCCCGGCGCGTTCCGTTCCTGAGGGGGTCAAGGGGAAGACGCAAGTCGCCTCCCCTGCATCGGCGCGTCTGAAAGAGGCTGCCAAGGCAAGAGTGTTGCAGGCCGCACGGCCTTCACCTGTTCTGGTGCGCAATGAAAAACGCTTGCCTGACTGCAAGGCTCGTCCCAAAGATAACGCGCCGAAAGGCGGGTCCGGCTCTGGTGCCCGCCGATTTATTCCGTGGTGCTGAACATGCTGAATAATGTGGGGCTTCCCGGCGCGCTGGTAATGCTCGTGCTGCTCGTGCTGCTCGTTCGTGCGCTGTGGCGCGTCGGGTCCAAGAAGTAGTTCTAAGCCCCGGCCACCGCTCTGATCAAATAGGGCTGTAGGTGGCCGGGGCGTGGTTCGTTCTTTGCAACTGTTGCATAATGTCAACTGAAAAGGCATTTTGCCTGTGTTCCGGTTTTGATCACGCTGCATCGTGATCCGGTTCCCCTCTCGGCCCCTACATTCTGTAGGTGCCACAAGATGCGGGAACGAAAAGTGCAGTTACACACTTTACTGATTATGCGCAAAATATCTGTAGGCGCAAAGTAGAACTGTCGCACCTGAGCAAAGTTAGAATGTCGCCCTGTTCTTCTGGGATGAGGAGTCGGCGGCATGGGATGGGTGCTGATGAGCGAGCGCGAGGTTCACCGCG